>OBZD01000640.1_pt1 | contig 16123 bp, 10 predicted proteins | sample 1501551 | NCBI WGS metagenome assembly OBZD01 (sample SAMEA2580221, study PRJEB22360) | human gut metagenome | biome: human gut; feature: human-associated habitat; material: faeces | place: Denmark | collected 2008/2010 | reverse complement strand
CATCATCAATAATATACCTTATTTTGGATTGAAGCCAATATGATAATGAGGGGGTGGAGTTTGTGACGTGGCGCGGGGCGTGGGAACGGGGCGGGTGACGTAGTAGTGTGGCGGAAGTGTGATGTTGCAAGTGTGGCGGAACACATGTAAGCGACGGATGTGGTAAAAGTGACGTTTTTGGTGTGCGCCGGTGTACACGGGAAGTGACAATTTTCGCGCGGTTTTAGGCGGATGTTGTAGTAAATTTGGGCGTAACCGAGTAAGATTTGGCCATTTTCGCGGGAAAACTGAATAAGAGGAAGTGAAATCTGAATAATTCTGTGTTACTCATAGCGCGTAATATTTGTCTAGGGCCGCGGGGACTTTGACCGTTTACGTGAAGACTCGCCCAGGTGTTTTTCTCAGGTGTTTTCCGCGTTCCGGGTCAAAGTTGGCGTTTTATTATTATAGTCAGCTGACGTGTAGTGTATTTATACCCGGTGAGTTCCTCAAGAGGCCACTCTTGAGTGCCAGCGAGTAGAGTTTTCTCCTCCGAGCCGCTCCGACACCGGGACTGAAAATGAGACATATTATCTGCCACGGAGGTGTTATTACCGAAGAAATGGCCGCCAGTCTTTTGGACCAGCTGATCGAAGAGGTACTGGCTGATAATCTTCCACCTCCTAGCCATTTTGAACCACCTACCCTTCACGAACTGTATGATTTAGACGTGACGGCCCCCGAAGATCCCAACGAGGAGGCGGTTTCGCAGATTTTTCCTGACTCTGTAATGTTGGCGGCGCAGGAAGGGATTGACTTACTCACTTTTCCGCCGGCGCCCGGTTCTCCGGAGCCGCCTCACCTTTCCCGGCAGCCCGAGCAGCCGGAGCAGAGAGCCTTGGGTCCGGTTTCTATGCCAAACCTTGTACCGGAGGTGATCGATCTTACCTGCCACGAGGCTGGCTTTCCACCCAGTGACGACGAGGATGAAGAGGGTGAGGAGTTTGTGTTAGATTATGTGGAGCAGCCCGGGCACGGTTGCAGGTCTTGTCATTATCATCGGAGGAATACGGGGGACCCAGATATTATGTGTTCGCTTTGCTATATGAGGACCTGTGGCATGTTTGTCTACAGTAAGTGAAATTATGGGCAGTGGGTGATAGAGTGGTGGGTTCGGTGTGGTAATTTTTTTTTTAATTTTTTGCAGTTTTGTGGTTTAAAGAATTTTGTATTGTGATTTTTTTTAAAAGGTCCTGTGTCTGAACCTGAGCCTGAGCCCGAGCCAGAACCGGAACCTGCAAGACCTGCCCGGCGTCCTAAAATGGTGCCTGCTATCCTGAGACGCCCGACATCACCTGTGTCCAGAGAATGCAATAGTAGTACGGATAGCTGTGACTCCGGTCCTTCTAACACACCTCCTGAGATACATCCGGTGGTCCCGCTGTGCCCCATTAAACCAGTTGCCGTGAGAGTTGGTGGGCGTCGCCGGGCTGTGGAATGTATCAAGGACTTGCTTAACGAGCCTGGGCAACCTTTGGACTTGAGCTGTAAACGCCCCAGGCCATAAGGTGTAAACCTGTGATTGCGTGTGTGGTTAACGCCTTTGTTTGCTGAATGAGTTGATGTAAGTTTAATAAAAAGGGTGAGATAATGTTTAACTTGCATGGCGTGTTAAATGGGGCGGGGCTTAAAGGGTATATAATGCGCCGTGGGCTAATCTTGGTTACATTTGACCTCATGGAGGCTTGGGAGTGTTTGGAAGATTTTTCTGCTGTGCGTAACTTGCTGGAACAGAGCTCTAACAGTACCTCCTGGTTTTGGAGGTTTCTGTGGGGCTCCTCCCAAGCAAAGTTAGTCTGCAGAATTAAGGAGGATTACAAGTGGGAATTTGAAGAGCTTTTGAAATCCTGTGGTGAGCTGTTTGATTCTTTGAATCTGGGTCACCAGGCGCTTTTCCAAGAGAAGGTCATCAAGACTTTGGATTTTTCCACACCGGGGCGCGCTGCGGCTGCTGTTGCTTTTTTGAGTTTTATAAAGGATAAATGGAGCGAAGAAACCCATCTGAGCGGGGGGTACCTGCTGGATTTTCTGGCCATGCATTTGTGGAGAGCGGTGGTGAGACACAAGAATCGCCTACTACTGTTGTCTTCCGTCCGCCCGGCAATAATACCGACGGAGGAGCAGCAGCAGCAACAGCAGCAGCAGGAGGAAGCCAGGCGGCGGCGGCGGCAGGAGCAGAGCCCATGGAACCCGAGAGCCGGCCTGGACCCTCGGGAATGAATGTTGTACAGGTGGCTGAACTGTTTCCAGAACTGAGACGCATTTTAACAATTAACGAGGATGGGCAGGGGCTAAAGGGGGTAAAGAGGGAGCGGGGGGCTTCTGAGGCTACAGAGGAGGTTAGGAATTTAACTTTTAGCTTAATGACCAGACACCGTCCTGAGTGTGTTACTTTTCAGCAGATTAAGGATAATTGCGCTAATGAGCTTGATCTGCTGGCGCAGAAGTATTCCATAGAGCAGCTGACCACTTACTGGCTGCAGCCAGGGGATGATTTTGAGGAGGCTATTAGGGTATATGCAAAGGTGGCACTTAGGCCAGATTGCAAGTACAAGATTAGCAAACTTGTAAATATTAGGAATTGTTGCTACATTTCTGGGAACGGGGCCGAGGTGGAGATAGATACGGAGGATAGGGTGGCCTTTAGATGTAGCATGATAAATATGTGGCCGGGGGTACTTGGCATGGACGGGGTGGTTATTATGAATGTGAGGTTTACTGGCCCCAATTTTAGCGGTACGGTTTTCCTGGCCAATACCAACCTTATCCTACACGGTGTAAGCTTCTATGGGTTTAACAATACCTGCGTGGAAGCCTGGACCGATGTAAGGGTTCGAGGCTGTGCCTTTTACTGCTGCTGGAAGGGGGTGGTGTGTCGCCCCAAAAGCAGGGCTTCAATTAAGAAATGCCTCTTTGAAAGGTGTACCTTGGGTATCCTGTCTGAGGGTAACTCCAGGGTGCGCCACAATGTGGCCTCCGACTGTGGTTGCTTCATGCTAGTGAAAAGCGTGGCTGTGATTAAGCATAACATGGTGTGTGGCAACTGCGAGGACAGGGCCTCTCAGATGCTAACCTGCTCGGACGGCAACTGTCACCTGCTGAAGACCATTCACGTAGCCAGCCACTCTCGCAAGGCCTGGCCAGTGTTTGAGCACAACATACTGACCCGCTGTTCCTTGCATTTGGGTAACAGGAGGGGGGTGTTCCTACCTTACCAATGCAATTTGAGTCACACTAAGATATTGCTTGAGCCCGAAAGCATGTCCAAGGTGAACCTGAACGGGGTGTTTGACATGACCATGAAGATCTGGAAGGTGCTGAGGTACGATGAGACCCGCACCAGGTGCAGACCCTGCGAGTGTGGCGGTAAACATATTAGGAACCAGCCTGTGATGCTGGATGTGACCGAGGAGCTGAGGCCCGATCACTTGGTGCTGGCCTGCACCCGCGCTGAGTTTGGCTCTAGCGATGAAGATACAGATTGAGGTACTGAAATGTGTGGGCGTGGCTTAAGGGTGGGAAAGAATATATAAGGTGGGGGTCTCATGTAGTTTTGTATCTGTTTTGCAGCAGCCGCCGCCATGAGCACCAACTCGTTTGATGGAAGCATTGTGAGCTCATATTTGACAACGCGCATGCCCCCATGGGCCGGGGTGCGTCAGAATGTGATGGGCTCCAGCATTGATGGTCGCCCCGTCCTGCCCGCAAACTCTACTACCTTGACCTACGAGACCGTGTCTGGAACGCCGTTGGAGACTGCAGCCTCCGCCGCCGCTTCAGCCGCTGCAGCCACCGCCCGCGGGATTGTGACTGACTTTGCTTTCCTGAGCCCGCTTGCAAGCAGTGCAGCTTCCCGTTCATCCGCCCGCGATGACAAGTTGACGGCTCTTTTGGCACAATTGGATTCTTTGACCCGGGAACTTAATGTCGTTTCTCAGCAGCTGTTGGAGCTGCGCCAGCAGGTTTCTGCCCTGAAGGCTTCCTCCCCTCCCAATGCGGTTTAAAACATAAATAAAAACCAGACTCTGTTTGGATTTGGATCAAGCAAGTGTATTGCTGTCTTTATTTAGGGGTTTTGCGCGCGCGGTAGGCCCGGGACCAGCGGTCTCGGTCGTTGAGGGTCCTGTGTATTTTTTCCAGGACGTGGTAGAGATGGCTCTGGATGTTCAGATACATGGGCATAAGCCCGTCTCTGGGGTGGAGGTAGCACCACTGCAGAGCTTCATGCTGCGGGGTGGTGTTGTAGATGATCCAGTCGTAGCAGGAGCGCTGGGCGTGGTGCCTAAAAATGTCCTTTAGAAGCAAGCTGATTGCCAGGGGCAGGCCCTTGGTGTAAGTGTTTACAAAGCGGTTAAGCTGGGATGGGTGCATACGTGGGGATATGAGATGCATCTTGGACTGTATTTTTAGGTTGGCTATGTTCCCAGCCATATCCCTCCTGGGATTCATGTTGTGCAGAACCACCAGCACAGTGTATCCGGTGCACTTGGGAAATTTGTCATGTAGCTTAGAAGGAAATGCGTGGAAGAACTTGGAGACGCCCTTGTGACCTCCAAGATTTTCCATGCATTCGTCCATAATGATGGCAATGGGCCCACGGGCGGCGGCCTGGGCGAAGATATTTCTGGGATCACTAACGTCATAGTTGTGTTCCAGGATGAGATCGTCATAGGCCATTTTTACAAAGCGCGGGCGGAGGGTGCCAGACTGCGGTATAATGGTTCCATCCGGCCCAGGGGCGTAGTTACCCTCACAGATTTGCATTTCCCACGCTTTGAGTTCAGATGGGGGGATCATGTCTACCTGCGGGGCAATAAAGAAAACGGTTTCCGGGGTAGGGGAGATCAGCTGGGAAGAAAGCAGGTTCCTGAGCAGCTGCGACTTACCGCAGCCGGTGGGCCCGTAAATCACACCTATTACCGGCTGCAACTGGTAGTTAAGAGAGCTGCAGCTGCCGTCATCCCTGAGCAAGGGGGCCACTTCGTTAAGCATGTCCCTGACACGCATGTTTTCCCTGACCAAATCCGCTAGAAGGCGCTCGCCGCCCAGCGATAGCAGTTCTTGCAAGGAAGCAAAGTTTTTCAACGGTTTGAGGCCGTCCGCCGTAGGCATGCTTTTGAGCGTTTGACCAAGCAGTTCCAGGCGGTCCCACAGCTCGGTCACGTGCTCTACGGCATCTCGATCCAGCATATCTCCTCGTTTCGCGGGTTGGGGCGGCTTTCGCTGTACGGCAGTAGTCGGTGCTCGTCCAGACGGGCCAGGGTCATGTCTTTCCACGGGCGCAGGGTCCTCGTCAGCGTAGTCTGGGTCACGGTGAAGGGGTGCGCTCCGGGCTGCGCGCTGGCCAGGGTGCGCTTGAGGCTGGTCCTGCTGGTGCTGAAGCGCTGCCGGTCTTCGCCCTGCGCGTCGGCCAGGTAGCATTTGACCATGGTGTCATAGTCCAGCCCCTCCGCGGCATGGCCCTTGGCGCGCAGCTTGCCCTTGGAGGAGGCGCCGCACGAGGGGCAGTGCAGACTTTTGAGGGCGTAGAGCTTGGGCGCGAGAAATACCGATTCCGGGGAGTAGGCATCCGCGCCGCAGGCCCCGCAGACGGTCTCGCATTCCACGAGCCAGGTGAGCTCTGGCCGTTCGGGGTCAAAAACCAGGTTTCCCCCATGCTTTTTGATGCGTTTCTTACCTCTGGTTTCCATGAGCCGGTGTCCACGCTCGGTGACGAAAAGGCTGTCCGTGTCCCCGTATACAGACTTGAGAGGCCTGTCCTCGAGCGGTGTTCCGCGGTCCTCCTCGTATAGAAACTCGGACCACTCTGAGACGAAGGCTCGCGTCCAGGCCAGCACGAAGGAGGCTAAGTGGGAGGGGTAGCGGTCGTTGTCCACTAGGGGGTCCACTCGCTCCAGGGTGTGAAGACACATGTCCCCCTCTTCGGCATCAAGGAAGGTGATTGGTTTATAGGTGTATGCCACGTGACCGGGTGTTCCTGAAGGGGGGGTATAAAAGGGGGTGGGGGCGCGTTCGTCCTCACTCTCTTCCGCATCGCTGTCTGCGAGGGCCAGCTGTTGGGGTGAGTACTCCCTCTGGAAAGCGGGCATGACTTCTGCGCTAAGGTTGTCAGTTTCCAAAAACGAGGAGGATTTGATATTCACCTGGCCCGCGGTGATGCCTTTGAGGGTGGCCGCGTCCATCTGGTCAGAAAAGACAATCTTTTTGTTGTCAAGCTTGGTGGCAAACGACCCGTAGAGGGCGTTGGACAGCAACTTGGCGATGGAGCGCAGGGTTTGGTTTTTGTCGCGATTGGCGCGCTCCTTGGCCGCGATGTTTAGCTGCACGTATTCGCGCGCAACGCACCGCCATTCGGGAAAGACGGTGGTGCGCTCGTCGGGCACCAGGTGCACGCGCCAACCGCGGTTGTGCAGGGTGACAAGGTCAACGCTGGTGGCTACCTCTCCGCGTAGGCGCTCGTTGGTCCAGCAGAGGCGGCCGCCCTTGCGCGAGCAGAATGGCGGTAGGGGGTCTAGCTGCGTCTCGTCCGGGGGGTCCGCGTCCACGGTAAAGATCCCGGGCAACAGGCGCGCGTCGAAGTAGTCTATCTTGCATCCTTGCAAGTCTAACGCCTGCTGCCATGCGCGGGCGGCAAGCGCGCGCTCGTATGGGTTGAGTGGGGGACCCCATGGCATGGGGTGGGTGAGCGCGGAGGCGTACATGCCGCAGATGTCGTAAACGTAGAGGGGCTCCCTGAGTATTCCAAGATATGTAGGGTAGCATCTTCCACCGCGGATGCTGGCGCGCACGTAATCGTATAGTTCGTGCGAGGGGGCGAGGAGTTCGGGACCGAGGTTGCTACGGGCGGGCTGCTCTGCTCGGAAGACGATCTGCCTGAAGATGGCATGCGAGTTGGATGATATGGTTGGACGCTGGAAGACGTTGAAGCTGGCGTCTGTAAGACCTACCGCATCACGCACGAAGGAGGCGTAGGAGTCGCGCAGCTTGTTGACCAGCTCGGCGGTGACCTGCACGTCTAGGGCACAGTAGTCCAGGGTTTCCTTGATGATGTCATACTTATCCTGTCCCTTTTTTTTCCACAGCTCGCGGTTGAGGACAAACTCTTCGCGGTCTTTCCAGTACTGTTGGATCGGAAACCCGTCGGCCTCCGAACGGTAAGAGCCTAGCATGTAGAACTGGTTGACGGCCTGGTAGGCGCAGCATCCCTTTTCTACGGGTAGCGCGTATGCCTGCGCGGCCTTCCGGAGCGAGGTGTGGGTGAGCGCAAAGGTGTCCCTGACCATGACTTTGAGGTACTGGTATTTGAAGTCAGTGTCGTCGCATCCGCCCTGCTCCCAGAGCAAAAAGTCCGTGCGCTTTTTGGAACGCGGGTTTGGTAGGGCGAAGGTGACATCGTTGAAGAGTATCTTTCCCGCGCGAGGCATAAAATTGCGTGTGATGCGGAAGGGTCCCGGCACCTCGGAACGGTTGTTAATTACCTGGGCGGCGAGCACGATCTCGTCAAAGCCGTTGATGTTGTGGCCCACGATGTAAAGTTCCAAGAAGCGCGGGGTGCCCTTAATGGAGGGCAATTTTTTAAGTTCTTCGTAGGTAAGCTCTTCAGGGGAGCTGAGCCCGTGCTCTGACAGGGCCCAGTCTGCAAGATGAGGGTTGGAAGCAACGAATGAGCTCCACAGGTCACGGGCCATTAGCATTTGCAGATGGTCGCGAAAGGTCCTAAACTGGCGACCTACGGCCATTTTTTCTGGGGTGATGCAGTAGAAGGTAAGCGGGTCTTGTTCCCAGCGGTCCCATCCAAGGTCCACGGCTAGGTCTCGCGCGGCGGTCACTAGAGGCTCATCTCCGCCGAATTTCATGACCAGCATGAAGGGCACGAGCTGCTTCCCAAAGGCCCCCATCCAAGTATAGGTCTCTACATCGTAGGTGACAAAGAGACGCTCGGTGCGAGGATGCGAGCCGATCGGGAAGAACTGGATCTCCCGCCACCAGTTGGAGGAGTGGCTGTTGATGTGGTGAAAGTAGAAGTCCCTGCGACGGGCCGAACACTCGTGCTGGCTTTTGTAAAAACGTGCGCAGTACTGGCAGCGGTGCACGGGCTGTACATCCTGCACGAGGTTGACCTGACGACCGCGCACAAGGAAGCAGAGTGGGAATTTGAGCCCCTCGCCTGGCGGGTTTGGCTGGTGGTCTTCTACTTCGGCTGCTTGTCCTTGACCGTCTGGCTGCTCGAGGGGAGTTACGGTGGATCGGACCACCACGCCGCGCGAGCCCAAAGTCCAGATGTCCGCGCGCGGCGGTCGGAGCTTGATGACAACATCGCGCAAATGGGAGCTGTCCATGGTCTGGAGCTCCCGCGGCGTCAGGTCAGGCGGGAGCTCCTGCAGGTTTACCTCGCATAGCCGGGTCAGGGCGCGGGCTAGGTCCAGGTGATACCTGATTTCCAGGGGCTGGTTGGTGGCGGCGTCGATGGCTTGCAAGAGGCCGCATCCCCGCGGCGCGACTACGGTACCGCGCGGCGGGCGGTGGGCCGCGGGGGTGTCCTTGGATGATGCATCTAAAAGCGGTGACGCGGGCGGGCCCCCGGAGGTAGGGGGGGCTCGGGACCCGCCGGGAGAGGGGGCAGGGGCACGTCGGCGCCGTGCGCGGGCAGGAGCTGGTGCTGCGCACGGAGGTTGCTGGCGAACGCGACGACGCGGCGGTTGATCTCCTGAATCTGGCGCCTCTGCGTGAAGACGACGGGCCCGGTGAGCTTGAACCTGAAAGAGAGTTCGACAGAATCAATTTCGGTGTCGTTGACGGCGGCCTGGCGCAAAATCTCCTGCACGTCTCCTGAGTTGTCTTGATAGGCGATCTCGGCCATGAACTGCTCGATCTCTTCCTCCTGGAGATCTCCGCGTCCGGCTCGCTCCACGGTGGCGGCGAGGTCGTTGGAGATGCGGGCCATGAGCTGCGAGAAGGCGTTGAGGCCTCCCTCGTTCCAGACGCGGCTGTAGACCACGCCCCCTTCGGCATCGCGGGCGCGCATGACCACCTGCGCGAGATTGAGCTCCACGTGCCGGGCGAAGACGGCGTAGTTTCGCAGGCGCTGAAAGAGGTAGTTGAGGGTGGTGGCGGTGTGTTCTGCCACGAAGAAGTACATAACCCAGCGTCGCAACGTGGATTCGTTGATATCCCCCAAGGCCTCAAGGCGCTCCATGGCCTCGTAGAAGTCCACGGCGAAGTTGAAAAACTGGGAGTTGCGCGCCGACACGGTTAACTCCTCCTCCAGAAGACGGATGAGCTCGGCGACAGTGTCGCGCACCTCGCGCTCAAAGGCTACAGGGGCCTCTTCTTCTTCAATCTCCTCTTCCATAAGGGCCTCCCCTTCTTCTTCTTCTGGCGGCGGTGGGGGAGGGGGGACACGGCGGCGACGACGGCGCACCGGGAGGCGGTCGACAAAGCGCTCGATCATCTCCCCGCGGCGACGGCGCATGGTCTCGGTGACGGCGCGGCCGTTCTCGCGGGGGCGCAGTTGGAAGACGCCGCCCGTCATGTCCCGGTTATGGGTTGGCGGGGGGCTGCCGTGCGGCAGGGATACGGCGCTAACGATGCATCTCAACAATTGTTGTGTAGGTACTCCGCCACCGAGGGACCTGAGCGAGTCCGCATCGACCGGATCGGAAAACCTCTCGAGAAAGGCGTCTAACCAGTCACAGTCGCAAGGTAGGCTGAGCACCGTGGCGGGTGGCAGCGGGCGGCGGTCGGGGTTGTTTCTGGCGGAGGTGCTGCTGATGATGTAATTAAAGTAGGCGGTCTTGAGACGGCGGATGGTCGACAGAAGCACCATGTCCTTGGGTCCGGCCTGCTGAATGCGCAGGCGGTCGGCCATGCCCCAGGCTTCGTTTTGACATCGGCGCAGGTCTTTGTAGTAGTCTTGCATGAGCCTTTCTACCGGCACTTCTTCTTCTCCTTCCTCTTGTCCTGCATCTCTTGCATCTATCGCTGCGGCGGCGGCGGAGTTTGGCCGTAGGTGGCGCCCTCTTCCTCCCATGCGTGTGACCCCGAAGCCCCTCATTGGCTGAAGCAGGGCCAGGTCGGCGACAACGCGCTCGGCTAATATGGCCTGCTGCACCTGCGTGAGGGTAGACTGGAAGTCATCCATGTCAACAAAGCGGTGGTATGCGCCCGTGTTGATGGTGTAAGTGCAGTTGGCCATAACGGACCAGTTAACGGTCTGGTGGCCCGGCTGCGAGAGCTCGGTGTATCTGAGACGCGAGTAAGCCCTTGAGTCAAAGACGTAGTCGTTGCAAGTCCGCACGAGGTACTGGTATCCTACCAAAAAGTGCGGCGGCGGCTGGCGGTAGAGGGGCCAGCGTAGGGTGGCCGGGGCTCCGGGGGCGAGGTCTTCCAACATAAGGCGATGATATCCGTAGATGTACCTGGACATCCAGGTGATGCCGGCGGCGGTGGTGGAGGCGCGCGGAAAGTCGCGGACGCGGTTCCAGATGTTGCGCAGCGGCAAAAAGTGCTCCATGGTCGGGACGCTCTGGCCGGTCAGGCGCGCGCAGTCGTTGACGCTCTAGACCGTGCAAAAGGAGAGCCTGTAAGCGGGCACTCTTCCGTGGTCTGGTGGATAAATTCGCAAGGGTATCATGGCGGACGACCGGGGTTCGAGCCCCGTATCCGGCCGTCCGCCGTGATCCATGCGGTTACCGCCCGCGTGTCGAACCCAGGTGTGCGACGTCAGACAACGGGGGAGCGCTCCTTTTGGCTTCCTTCCAGGCGCGGCGGCTGCTGCGCTAGCTTTTTTTGGCCACTGGCCGCGCGCGGCGTAAGCGGTTAGGCTGGAAAGCGAAAGCATTAAGTGGCTCGCTCCCTGTAGCCGGAGGGTTATTTTCCAAGGGTTGAGTCGCGGGACCCCCGGTTCGAGTCTCGGGCCGGCCGGACTGCGGCGAACGGGGGTTTGCCTCCCCGTCATGCAAGACCCCGCTTGCAAATTCCTCCGGAAACAGGGACGAGCCCCTTTTTTGCTTTTCCCAGATGCATCCGGTGCTGCGGCAGATGCGCCCCCCTCCTCAGCAGCGGCAAGAGCAAGAGCAGCGGCAGACATGCAGGGCACCCTCCCCTTCTCCTACCGCGTCAGGAGGGGCAACATCCGCGGCTGACGCGGCGGCAGATGGTGATTACGAACCCCCGCGGCGCCGGGCCCGGCACTACCTGGACTTGGAGGAGGGCGAGGGCCTGGCGCGGCTAGGAGCGCCCTCTCCTGAGCGACACCCAAGGGTGCAGCTGAAGCGTGACACGCGCGAGGCGTACGTGCCGCGGCAGAACCTGTTTCGCGACCGCGAGGGAGAGGAGCCCGAGGAGATGCGGGATCGAAAGTTCCATGCAGGGCGCGAGTTGCGGCATGGCCTGAACCGCGAGCGGTTGCTGCGCGAGGAGGACTTTGAGCCCGACGCGCGGACCGGGATTAGTCCCGCGCGCGCACACGTGGCGGCCGCCGACCTGGTAACCGCGTACGAGCAGACGGTGAACCAGGAGATTAACTTTCAAAAAAGCTTTAACAACCACGTGCGCACGCTTGTGGCGCGCGAGGAGGTGGCTATAGGACTGATGCATCTGTGGGACTTTGTAAGCGCGCTGGAGCAAAACCCAAATAGCAAGCCGCTCATGGCGCAGTTGTTTCTTATAGTGCAGCACAGCAGGGACAACGAGGCATTCAGGGATGCGCTGTTAAACATAGTAGAGCCCGAGGGCCGCTGGCTGCTCGATTTGATAAATATTCTGCAGAGCATAGTGGTGCAGGAGCGCAGCTTGAGCCTGGCTGACAAGGTGGCCGCCATTAACTATTCCATGCTCAGTCTGGGCAAGTTTTACGCCCGCAAGATATACCATACCCCTTACGTTCCCATAGACAAGGAGGTAAAGATCGAGGGGTTCTACATGCGCATGGCGCTGAAGGTGCTTACCTTGAGCGACGACCTGGGCGTTTATCGCAACGAGCGCATCCACAAGGCCGTGAGCGTGAGCCGGCGGCGCGAGCTCAGCGACCGCGAGCTGATGCACAGCCTGCAAAGGGCCCTGGCTGGCACGGGCAGCGGCGATAGAGAGGCCGAGTCCTACTTTGACGCGGGCGCTGACCTGCGCTGGGCCCCAAGCCGACGCGCCCTGGAGGCAGCTGGGGCCGGACCTGGGCTGGCGGTGGCACCCGCGCGCGCTGGCAACGTCGGCGGCGTGGAGGAATATGACGAGGACGATGAGTACGAGCCAGAGGACGGCGAGTACTAAGCGGTGATATTTCTGATCAGATGATGCAAGACGCAACGGACCCGGCGGTGCGGGCGGCGCTGCAGAGCCAGCCGTCCGGCCTTAACTCCACGGACGACTGGCGCCAGGTCATGGACCGCATCATGTCGCTGACTGCGCGCAACCCTGACGCGTTCCGGCAGCAGCCACAGGCCAACCGGCTCTCCGCAATTCTGGAAGCGGTGGTCCCGGCGCGCGCAAACCCCACGCACGAGAAGGTGCTGGCGATCGTAAACGCGCTGGCCGAAAACAGGGCCATCCGGCCCGATGAGGCCGGCCTGGTCTACGACGCGCTGCTTCAGCGCGTGGCTCGTTACAACAGCGGCAACGTGCAGACCAACCTGGACCGGCTGGTGGGGGATGTGCGCGAGGCCGTGGCGCAGCGTGAGCGCGCGCAGCAGCAGGGCAACCTGGGCTCCATGGTTGCACTAAACGCCTTCCTGAGTACACAGCCCGCCAACGTGCCGCGGGGACAGGAGGACTACACCAACTTTGTGAGCGCACTGCGGCTAATGGTGACTGAGACACCGCAAAGTGAGGTGTACCAGTCCGGGCCAGACTATTTTTTCCAGACCAGTAGACAAGGCCTGCAGACCGTAAACCTGAGCCAGGCTTTCAAGAACTTGCAGGGGCTGTGGGGGGTGCGGGCTCCCACAGGCGACCGCGCGACCGTGTCTAGCTTGCTGACGCCCAACTCGCGCCTGTTGCTGCTGCTAATAGCGCCCTTCACGGACAGTGGCAGCGTGTCCCGGGACACATACCTAGGTCACTTGCTGACACTGTACCGAGAGGCCATAGGTCAGGCGCATGTGGACGAGCATACTTTCCAGGAGATTACAAGTGTTAGCCGCGCGCTGGGGCAGGAGGACACGGGCAGCCTGGAGGCAACCCTGAACTACCTGCTGACCAACCGGCGGCAGAAGATCCCCTCGTTGCACAGTTTAAACAGCGAGGAGGAGCGCATTTTGCGCTATGTGCAGCAGAGCGTGAGCCTTAACCTGATGCGCGACGGGGTAACGCCCAGCGTGGCGCTGGACATGACCGCGCGCAACATGGAACCGGGCATGTATGCCTCAAACCGGCCGTTTATCAATCGCCTAATGGACTACTTGCATCGCGCGGCCGCCGTGAACCCCGAGTATTTCACCAATGCCATCTTGAACCCGCACTGGCTACCGCCCCCTGGTTTCTACACCGGGGGATTTGAGGTGCCCGAGGGTAACGATGGATTTCTCTGGGACGACATAGACGACAGCGTGTTTTCCCCGCAACCGCAGACCCTGCTAGAGTTGCAACAGCGCGAGCAGGCAGAGGCGGCGCTGCGAAAGGAAAGCTTCCGCAGGCCAAGCAGCTTGTCCGATCTAGGCGCTGCGGCCCCGCGGTCAGATGCTAGTAGCCCATTTCCAAGCTTGATAGGGTCTCTTACCAGCACTCGCACCACCCGCCCGCGCCTGCTGGGCGAGGAGGAGTACCTAAACAACTCGCTGCTGCAGCCGCAGCGCGAAAAGAACCTGCCTCCGGCGTTTCCCAACAACGGGATAGAGAGCCTAGTGGACAAGATGAGTAGATGGAAGACGTATGCGCAGGAGCACAGGGATGTGCCCGGCCCGCGCCCGCCCACCCGTCGTCAAAGGCACGACCGTCAGCGGGGTCTGGTGTGGGAGGACGATGACTCGGCAGACGACAGCAGCGTCCTGGATTTGGGAGGGAGTGGCAACCCGTTTGCGCACCTTCGCCCCAGGCTGGGGAGAATGTTTTAAAAAAAAAAAAAAAGCATGATGCAAAATAAAAAACTCACCAAGGCCATGGCACCGAGCGTTGGTTTTCTTGTATTCCCCTTAGTATGCGGCGCGCGGCGATGTATGAGGAAAGTCCTCCTCCCTCCTACGAGAGCGTGGTGAGCGCGGCGCCAGTGGCGGCGGCGCTGGGTTCCCCCTTCGATGCTCCCCTGGACCCGCCGTTCGTGCCTCCGCGGTACCTGCGGCCTACCGGGGGGAGAAACAGCATCCGTTACTCTGAGTTGGCACCCCTATTCGACACCACCCGTGTGTACCTTGTGGACAACAAGTCAACGGATGTGGCATCCCTGAACTACCAGAACGACCACAGCAACTTTCTAACCACGGTCATTCAAAACAATGACTACAGCCCGGGGGAGGCAAGCACACAGACCATCAATCTTGACGACCGGTCGCACTGGGGCGGCGACCTGAAAACCATCCTGCATACCAACATGCCAAATGTGAACGAGTTTATGTTTACCAATAAGTTTAAGGCGCGGGTGATGGTGTCGCGCTCGCTTACTAAGGACAAACAGGTGGAGCTGAAATATGAGTGGGTGGAGTTCACGCTGCCCGAGGGCAACTACTCCGAGACAATGACCATAGACCTTATGAACAACGCGATCGTGGAGCACTACTTGAAAGTGGGCAGGCAGAACGGGGTTCTGGAAAGCGACATCGGGGTAAAGTTTGACACCCGCAACTTCAGACTGGGGTTTGACCCAGTCACTGGTCTTGTCATGCCTGGGGTATATACAAACGAAGCCTTCCATCCAGACATCATTTTGCTGCCAGGATGCGGGGTGGACTTCACCCACAGCCGCCTGAGCAACTTGTTGGGCATCCGCAAGCGGCAACCCTTCCAGGAGGGCTTTAGGATCACCTACGATGACCTGGAGGGTGGTAACATTCCCGCACTGTTGGATGTGGACGCCTACCAGGCAAGCTTGAAAGATGACACCGAACAGGGCGGGGGTGGCGCAGGCGGCGGCAACAACAGTGGCAGCGGCGCGGAAGAGAACTCCAACGCGGCAGCCGCGGCAATGCAGCCGGTGGAGGACATGAACGATCATGCCATTCGCGGCGACACCTTTGCCACACGGGCGGAGGAGAAGCGCGCTGAGGCCGAGGCAGCGGCCGAAGCTGCCGCCCCCGCTGCGGAGGCTGCACAACCCGAGGTCGAGAAGCCTCAGAAGAAACCGGTGATTAAACCCCTGACAGAGGACAGCAAGAAACGCAGTTACAACCTAATAAGTAATGACAGCACCTTCACCCAGTACCGCAGCTGGTACCTTGCATACAACTACGGCGACCCTCAGGCCGGGATCCGCTCATGGACCCTGCTTTGCACTCCTGACGTAACCTGCGGCTCGGAGCAGGTATACTGGTCGTTGCCCGACATGATGCAAGACCCCGTGACCTTCCGCTCCACGAGCCAGATCAGCAACTTTCCGGTGGTGGGCGCCGAGCTGTTGCCCGTGCACTCCAAGAGCTTCTACAACGACCAGGCCGTCTACTCCCAGCTCATCCGCCAGTTTACCTCTCTGACCCACGTGTTCAATCGCTTTCCCGAGAACCAGATTTTGGCGCGCCCGCCAGCCCCCACCATCACCACCGTCAGTGAAAACGTTCCTGCTCTCACAGATCACGGGACGCTACCGCTGCGCAACAGCATCGGAGGAGTCCAGCGAGTGACCATTACTGACGCCAGACGCCGCACCTGCCCCTACGTTTACAAGGCCCTGGGCATAGTCTCGCCGCGCGTCCTATCGAGCCGCACTTTTTGAGCAAGCATGTCCATCCTTATATCGCCCAGCAATAACACAGGCTGGGGCCTGCGTTTCCCAAGCAAGATGTTTGGCGGGGCCAAGAAGCGCTCCGACCAACACCCAGTGCGCGTGCGCGGGCACTACCGCGCGCCCTGGGGCGCGCACAAACGCGGCCGCACTGGGCGCACCACCGTCGATGACGCCATCGACGCGGTGGTGGAGGAGGCGCGCAACTACACGCCCACGCCG
>OBZD01000635.1_pt1 | contig 16369 bp, 14 predicted proteins | sample 1501551 | NCBI WGS metagenome assembly OBZD01 (sample SAMEA2580221, study PRJEB22360) | human gut metagenome | biome: human gut; feature: human-associated habitat; material: faeces | place: Denmark | collected 2008/2010 | reverse complement strand
TCCGCCGCGGCAAAGCCTCCGCCTAAGACAAACACATCCAGCCCCGTAAAAAATTCTCCGTCGCATGTGGCGCAGTAAGCAACACCCCGTCCCTGGTATTTGATTTCTCCCTCAAACCCGATCTTTCTGGGACTGGCACCGGTGGCCAGCACAATCCCCAGGGTCTCAAAGATCCCCTTGTCTGTGACAACCTTTTTGACGTCTCCATCCGGCTTCAGCTCCTTTACATCTGCCATCATAAATTCCGCACCAAAAAACTCGGCCTGCTGTCTCATATTTTCTGTGAGCCTTCTACCGTCAGTTTCAGGAACCCCCGGATAATTGACGACCTCCGACGTGATTGTGATCTGACCGCCCATCTTTTCTTTTTCTATGACCAGCACACGATATTTTGCCCTTGCGAGATAAATGGCGGCGGAAAGCCCGGCCGGGCCTCCGCCTATAATGATGCCGTCATAGAGTTTACTCATATCAATTCCGTTCAAGGTATCACCTTCCATTTACATCTGTGCTTAGATCAAACCTACCAGATCAAGACTCGGTTTTAAAGTTTCTGCTCCCGGCTGCCATTTTGCAGGACAAACCTCATCTCCGTGTTCAGCTACGAACTGGGATGCCTGTACTCGTCTAAAAAGCTCTTCCGCATTCCTTCCGACATTACCGGCAATGACTTCATAAGCCACGATCTTGCCTTCCGGATTCACAATGAAGCTTCCCCTCTCTGCCAGTCCGCTTTCTTCGATCATCACATCAAAATCTCTTGCGAGCACTCCGGTCGGGTCTGCCAGCATCGGATACTGGATCTTCTGAATTGTCTTAGACACATCATGCCATGCCTTGTGCACAAAATGTGTATCACATGACACAGAATAGATCTCACATTCCGCTTTTTTAAAGTCTTCATATTTATTCGCCAAGTCTTCCAATTCAGTTGGGCATACAAATGTAAAATCTGCCGGATAGAAAAAGAACACGGACCATTTTCCAAGGATATCTTCCTTTGATACCTCTTTAAATTCGTTTCCCTGATAAGACTGTACTTTAAAATCTGTTACTTCCTGACCTATTAATGACATTTTATTGTCCTCCTTAATTTTGTTTGCTTTATTCCAGGTTCTGTTCTTACTGCTTAAACTTTCCGAAAAAACAAGGTTTTATGCACAAAAAAGCAGAAAGAAATCACCTTAAAAGACATGTTCTTTCTGCTTTCCATGATACTCTTCATTTAAAATGTATTGAAACCGGGATAGACTGCGCTGTCTCCCAGCTCTTCTTCAATCCTCAGCAGCTGGTTATATTTTGCCACCCTTTCACTTCTGCTTGGCGCACCGGTTTTAATCTGTCCGGTATTTAATGCTACGGCAAGGTCAGCTATGGTCGTGTCTTCCGTCTCACCCGAGCGGTGGGATACTACAGCGGTATATCCTGCCTTGTGTGCCACTTTAACCAAGCTCTCTGGTCATATGTTTCCAGCCTTCCCAGTCCTCTTCATCCAGACCGTCCTCAATGGACACGAAAAAAATCCCTTGAGCGTTTGCTCAAGGAATTTTTATTTTTATCTGATGATTCAGTTCTATTTATCGTTCAGCGCCGCCTGTGCTGCTGCAAGTCTTGCGATCGGCACACGGTATGGGCTGCATGATACATAGTTTAATCCAACTTTATGACAGAACTCAACGGATGCAGGATCTCCTCCGTGCTCTCCGCAGATACCAAGTTTGATATCCGGACGGGTTGATCTGCCCTTTTCAGCTGCCATGGCGATCAGCTGTCCGACTCCGTCCTGATCCAGTTTCGCAAACGGATCTGACTCGTAGATCTTGTTGTCGTAGTAAGCTTCCAGGAACTTACCTGCGTCATCACGTGAGAATCCGAAGGTCATCTGTGTCAGGTCATTGGTACCGAAAGAGAAGAACTCTGCTTCTTCTGCGATTTCATTGGCCAGAAGAGCAGCACGAGGTATTTCAATCATTGTACCAATTTGATAATTGATATCTGACTCATAATAAGCTTTTACCTTCTCTGCTGTTTCTACAACAACATTCTTTACAAACTGGAGCTCTTTCTTCTCTCCTACCAGAGGAATCATGATCTCAGGAACAATGTCGAATCCTTTTTCCTGTTTTACTTCGATAGCAGCTTCCATAACGGCTCTTGTCTGCATCTTGGCGATTTCCGGATAGGTGACAGCCAGACGGCATCCGCGGTGTCCCATCATAGGATTAAACTCATGCAAAGATGCACGTGTCATATTGATCTCTTCTACTGTCACATTCATGTCTTTAGCCAGTGCTGAAATCTCTTCCAGTGTGGTTGGCAGGAACTCATGCAGAGGCGGATCTAAGAAACGGATAGTAACCGGTTTTCCTTCCATAACCTCGTACAGTTCTTTGAAGTCTTTCTTCTGATATGGAATCAGCTGATTCAGAGCGATCTCTCTCGCCTCTTTGGTCCTTGATAAGATCATACGGCGGATCTTCGGAATTCTCTCTGCGTCAAAGAACATATGCTCTGTACGACAAAGTCCGATTCCCTCTGCCCCGAACTTAACTGCGTTCAGTGCATCTGCCGGTGTGTCGGCGTTGGTGCGTACCTTTAATGTACGGATCTCATCTGCCCATGTCATAATGCGGTCAAAGTTTCCGCTGATGGTTGCAGGTATCGTGCGGATCTCTCCATAGTAAACTTTACCGGTAGATCCGTCGATGGAAATATAATCTCCCTCACGGACAGTCTTTCCGCCCAGGGTGAACAGTCCTTTTTCTTCGTCTAACTGAATATCACCGCATCCTGCTACACAGGCTGTACCCATACCGCGGGCAACAACGGCCGCATGGGATGTCATGCCTCCGCGGGCTGTCAGGATGCCTTCAGCCGCATGCATACCTTCGATATCTTCCGGTGATGTCTCTAAGCGGACAAGGATAACTTTCTCTCCCGCTTCATGATGAAGTTTTGCAGTCTCAGCAGTAAAGTAAACCTTACCGGTTGCAGCTCCTGGTGATGCCGGGAGTGCTTCCCCGATTGGGACAGCAGCTTTGATGGCTTCCGGGTCAAAGCGCGGATGTAAGAGCTGATCCAATGCTTTTGCCTCAATCCTTGAAACGGCTTCCTCTTTTGTGATCATGCCTTCATCTACGAGCTCACAGGCAATACGGAGTGCTGCCGGTGCAGTTCTCTTTCCATTTCTGGTCTGTAAGAAGTAAAGTTTGCCTTCCTGAATGGTAAACTCCATATCCTGCATATCGCGGTAATGGTCTTCCAGAGTTTTGGCAATCTGCATGAATTGTTCATAGCAGTCCGGAAGATCTTCTTTCAGTCTGGTGATCGGCTGCGGAGTACGCACACCTGCTACCACGTCCTCTCCCTGTGCATTGATGAGGTATTCTCCATAAATCTGTTTTTCACCGGTGGATGGATTTCTTGTAAATGCTACACCGGTTCCTGATGTATCTCCCATATTTCCGAATACCATGGTCTGCACGTTTACTGCAGTACCCCAGTCTCCAGGGATGTCGTTCATTCTTCTGTAATAGATAGCACGAGGATTATCCCACGAACGGAACACAGCCTTGATCGCTTCCAACAACTGTTCTTTCGGCTCCTGCGGGAAATCTTCCCCTAACTCGCTCTTATAAATCTCTTTGTATCGCACGATGACTTCTTTCAGGTCATCTGCGGTTAAATCTGTATCAAACTTCGCTCCCTTAGCTTCCTTCATCTCGTCAAGGACCGCTTCAAATTTAGCTTTGTCCACTTCTTTTACAACATCTGCGAACATCTGGATAAATCTGCGGTAAGAATCATAAGCAAACCGTGGGTTGCCGGTCTTCTTTGCAAATCCTTCCACAGCTACGTCATTCAGACCTAGGTTCAAAATTGTGTCCATCATACCAGGCATAGATACTCTGGCCCCGGAACGTACAGAAACCAACAGCGGGTCTTCTAAATCTCCGAACTCCTTCCCCTGAATATTTTCCAATGCTTTCATCGCATCGAAAATCTGTCCCTGTACCTCATCACTGATGTTTTCGCCGCAGTCATAGTAATTGGTACATGCTTCTGTCGTTACCGTGAACCCCTGAGGAATTGGAAGACCAAGGCCTGTCATCTCTGCCAGATTGGCTCCTTTGCCGCCCAAGAGGTTTCTCATTTCTGCATTGCCCTCGTTAAATTGATAAACCCATTTTGTTGACATGTCTATACCTCCTAAAATAGTATGTTGTAACAGTGTATGTCGTTGGATTAATTGTACCACAAAACAAATTATTTGTTAATTATTTTTATACGTTTTTAACAATAAATTTTATAAACTATTATAAAAACTATTTATATTCTCTAAATCGACATGTTTTTCTCACTTTTTTGTTTTATCTTTCGTGAAATATTAATAAAATGGAAAGCCCTGCAATTCTTCCGGTGTAGCAGTCTCGTTCTGAAGCGCCTGTTGGCGATTAACTTTATAAAACTCTGCCCATGTTGCCTGCCGGTAAGGCATCACATAAAACACATCCAAAACCCCGCAGGTAATACTAGAGAGAATCCACCATCCGATAAAAGATAAATCCAAAAAGAAAGCGTTCAGCTTCTGTCCGTCCATCATCTTTCTGCTTATCTCAAAAGCTCTTTTCCTTGAAATCGAAGGATTTTCCGCCAGTATATACGGAATCATTGAATAGGAATAAGACTTTACAAGTCCCGGTATCAGCAGCAGTAGACTCCACAGCGCTGTAAACAACTTTCTCAGAAACATTGTCAGCACAACATTCAGATAGTTTCCACTCTGAAAAACAGTTCCTATCAACCCAAATCTAGCCTTTCTGTCACTGTTTTCCAAAAAGAAACGGCTGCATCCTACCAGAATCGGATTGCCGAGAAAGATTTTAAACAGCGTAAATACCAAAGAAAGCACTAAAAGAATTCCCAGCACTGCCGATACAAACATCAGAAATTGGGCGCTCTTGAAAAATTCCAAGTCTGTTCCATTCCATCCAGAATTTTTTAATTCATTCTTTATTCCGTTGGTCGATGCATTGCCTCCAATTTCACCGGTGATGATACCTACAATCAGCGCTACCACCACCATAATCCAGTAGTTTCTCCTGATTGATTCTTTTGCCCTCTCTTTTAATTCAGCTCTCGTCCACCACATATTATGTCCTCCTTTTCTTGTCATCTTATGTGAAAGTTACATTAAATAGTATGACATTTTCCACACGATTTCCGTTCGGCTCTTAGAATGCCTCACTCCAATCGTGTAGAAAATGGACATATTATCTCCTGGAGCAGGCTGCTTAGAAATGAAAGTTGCCACCTGCGATAGTTTTTCTCCATTGTCAGAAGGAGGCCTTTCCAGAGCCGACTGGAGATAATGGAGAAAAACTCGTAGAATACAGTATGCCCTGTAGATATATCTTATCACCTTTACCTTGTCTGTTCCAGAAAAAAAGCAGATGCCGTAGTTCTTAACAGCATCTGCTTTTATACTTCTAATTTTCTATATGTTTTTTCAGATCGATTTTATTCCCTATCTTCAGCAGACCGTGGTCAATTCCTTTTTCCTGTACTTGCTTTTCCGGTTCTGTATAGCTGATCTCCCAGAAAGGACCACCGGCATCCGCGCCTTCTTTCCCCTGGCTTACGACCTTCTTTAACGACCATGTCTCGGCTGTATTGGCACGGCTGCCCACATCGGCAACCCTCACCTTATCTTTTCCGACCATCCTGGTCAAAACGATAAAATGTCCGTTTTTTGTGAAATCTCCGGGGCCTACCAGAGCAACCACCGGATGTCCGTTTTTCAAAGCCTTTTTTATAGCATGATAGTCGGTGCCCAGACCTTTGCAGTCCAGTCCGTATTCTTTTGCAAGCCCTGGAATCACCTGATGGACACATCCCTGTCCGTTGATATACCAGCCCTTTTTATAGGCTATTTTGCACATCTCCGGCACACTGACTTTCTTCCCCGTCAGTGAACTGTAACAGACTGCAATGCAGGTCGGCCCGCAACCTGCAGCCTTGATCGTGCTCTTCCCGATTTTCTTACCGGGATAATCCGCCTGATTATAATAAACTACATTAAGTTCTTTTTTGTCTCCCTCTGCCGCCGGTACATTTGTCACCTGAAATAGCATGCCCAACATAACGCAGCACATCAGTGTACATACGATGCGTTTCAAGTTCAGAATCTTCATTCCCTGTTTCCCTCCGATTCTTTGCGCATTTTTCCCCACAATTCGAAGTATATCAAGGTTTGTTCTAAGAAGCAAGTATTATTTTTAATATTTTTGTAATAATTTTGTGAAATTTCTTCTAAATCAGCTGTCTTTTATCATCAGACAGCTGTCTTTCTCTGAAAAACCATCTTAATATAAATTAATCTGTTTTTCCGCCAAGAAACGTGGCCCGCTGCACCGCGTCTCTTCCATACCTGTTCCTGATGGCATCGATGGACTGATCCAGTCTGCGGAGTTTCTCTTTTTTCTGATCACCGAAGAGATCCATCTGTGAGAATTCTACACTTGATATGTCTGTAGCCCGCAGCCCGATCAGACGAACAGAAACACCCCGAAAGCATTCTCTGTACAGTTTCTTTGCCGCCTGGACAATCTCATCGGTGATATCCGTGGGCACAGAAAGTTTTCTCTGATGGGAACTCCGCCGGAAATGACAGTCTTTGATCTCCACCGTGATGCATGAAGTCTTAACGCAGTCCGCCCTGAGCCTGGAGGCCACAGACTCTGCCAAAGATAATAAAACCACATCCGACTCCTCTAAAGAATCAACATCTGAGGGTAAAGTAACACTGTTGCCGTACCCCTTGCTGTCCGCCTGTCCGGCTTCAACGGGAGCCCTATCAATGCCGTTGGCATATTCATAGATCAGCATACCGTGCTTATTTCCTATATGGGACCTCAACAGTTCCGGATTCATATGTGCCAGTTCCCCAATGGTCCGTATGCCCAGGTTGTGAAGCTTCTTTTTTGTGGCAGGACCGACGGAAAACAAATTCTCCACAGGCAGGGGCCACATTTTTGCCGGTATTTCTTCCTGAAACAAGGTATGCACTTTGTTTGGCTTCTCAAAATCGGATGCCATCTTAGCCAGCAGTTTATTCGGCGCCACACCGATATTGACCGTAAAACCAAGCTTTTCATAAATCCGGTCTTTCAGCAGGCAGGCCGCCTCATAAGGACTCTCGTACTGCCCCGCCGTCTCGGTCATATCCAAAAACACCTCATCGATACTGAATTTCTCAAGAACCGGTGAAAACTCCAGCGCCTCTTTTAAAAAAGCTTCGGAGAACTTTTCATATAGCCCATGACAAGGAGGGCGAATGATAAGATCCGGACATTTGTTCAATGCTTCACGGACAGTCTCCGCTGTGCGTATTCCCTTTTTCTTGGCGGGTATGGAGGCCGCCAGTACGATCCCGCGGCGCTTAGACTCATCTCCGCCAATGATGGACGGTACTTCCCTCAGATCCACCTCATCTTTCCGTACAGAAATCCCATAGACCGCCTCCCAGCTGAGATAGGCAGAATTGACATCAATATGAAAAATCACCCTGGAATTCATTCTCATCTCTCCTTTTACTCACTGTTGAGATTCTTCCGATCTCAAACATATGTTTTCAACGAAAAAACTGCTCAGTTCATTAATAAAAAAAGACCCTTTGCATTAAACAAAAGATCTTTTTCATCTTATTAATTATAAATGTTTTTCAATCCACAGCAGCGTGTCGTCAATGACTTCTTCTTTCTCCACTTCATTGTAGATTTCATGAAAAAGTTTTGCATATATCTTTAATGTCTTGTCCTCAGAGCGATATCTCCAAAAAACTCTCTGTAGTCTTTTTCGCTGACCAGTCCGTCGTTGGCCCCGTGAAGGATCAGTACAGGATCGGTGAACTCCCTGCTGTTTTCTTTCAGCCACTCCCCCGCAAATGCTGTTTAAAAGTGCCGCGGAGATCTCCTTCTCCACCAGGGGATCATTGTTGTATGCCTCCAATCATAGCTGGCTTCCTTATTTGTATTTATTTTAATACAATTCCAAGCCATTGAAAAGGATATTCTTACGCATCTGTGCACAACCCGCGGAGCGTTTTTATTTCACAGAGAAGGTCGCAGAACTTTCCTATGGAATAAGAAAACTTCCCACCTGGTAGATAATTACAGCCACGGCCCACGCAAAGACCATCTGGAAAGCGACCAGCCCCAGCGTCCACCGGGTGGACCCTGTCTCTTTTCTTATGGTCATGACGGTTGCAAGACAAGGTGTATACAGAAGGCAGAACACCAGCAGGCAGTAAGCATTCAGCGAAGTGAAGCCCATTCCGGACAGCATGTGCACAATGTTTGCGTCCGAAGACGATGATACCTGAAACAGGACCATAAAGCTTGATGCCACCACTTCCTTGGCGGCCAGCCCTGAAATCAGCATGACTGCGATCTGCCAGAGTCCAAGACCTGCCGGGGCCAGCAGAGGCACTAAAAATTTTCCGAAAGAAGCACCAAAACTCTGACTCATGTCGCTGACCAGCCCTGTATGATTCAGATTGAGCAGCACCCACATGACGATGGATGCGGCACAGATCGTCGTTCCCGCCTTTGAGAGGAAATCTTTCAGCTTGCTCCACACATAGATGGCAATCGTCCGCTTATTTGGCGTCTTATATTCCGGCAGTTCGATCAGAAGCGGCTGTTTTACACTGCCTTTGAGCATCTTACTGTGGACAAACGCCACAAAAATCCCCAGAACCAGCCCCAGGATATACATGGAATAAGCCACTAACATGGCGGCTTTTCCAAAAAACAGCTGGGAAAACACAAGGTAAATAGGAAGCTTTGCGCTGCATGACATAAACGGGATCAGCATAATCGTCCTCTTCCGGTCCCTTTCATCTTCCAGAGCCCTTGATGCCATGACTGCCGGCACACTGCATCCGAATCCCAGAAGCATCGGGATAAACGCCCTTCCGGAGAGACCCAGTCTGTCCATGACGCTGTCCATGACAAATGCGACTCTGGACATATATCCGCTGTCCTCCAGAAGTCCCAGACTCAAAAACAGAATAAAGATATTCGGTACAAAAGAAAGTACACCTCCCACTCCGGCAAATACTCCGTCCTTCATGAGGGAGATCACCCACGGTCCCGCTCCCAGACTTTCAAGTCCGCCTATTATGTACCCGCTGACATAGTCGATCATCATCTCGACATATCCTTTTAAGAAATCTCCCACGGTAAATGTCAGGAAAAACACCACGGCCATAATGCCAAGAAATATAGGAATTCCCAGGACCGGATGTGTCAGGACATTGTCGATCTTATCGGTAAACGCTTCCTTCTTTTCTTTGTTGACCAGAACTTCAGCCATAACCCGTTCGATAAAGTGATATTTTTCATTGATAATATCATTCTCGTAGGACCTGTCCACGATCCCTTTCACGAGAGTTCCGTACTTTTGTGTAACTTCCTCGTCCTGTTCGAGAAGTTTTATGGCATACCACCGGCTGTTGGGCATATCCGGATATTTCTCCTTCAGCCGCAGCCTGATCTGTGTAATCTTTTCCTCGATCCTGTCCGGATAGTCAAAGACCTGGCGGTCATTGCCCTCTACCTTGTGATGAGCTACCGCATGCATGAGCACTTCCAGTCCGGTCTTTTTCCGGGCTGAAACCGGCACCACCGGAATCCCCAGCACCTCCGGCAGACGGTGAAGGTCCAGCTCCATTCCCCGCTCCTTGACAATATCCATCATATTTAAAGCCAGAATCACAGGCTTTCCAAGCTCAATCAGGCATAAAGTCAAATAAAGATTGCGTTCCAGCGCAGATGCATCTGCCACATCAACGATGACATCCACATCATCCTGAAGAATATATTCCCTGGAAAGCTTTTCTTCCATCGTATAGGATGTCAGGCTGTAAATGCCGGGGAGATCCACCAGCCTGTACATGTGATTGTGGTATTTTAAAGCCCCTTCTTTCTTTTCCACCGTGACACCAGGCCAGTTTGCCACTTTAAGCTTGGCCCCGGTATAGGCGTTAAATAACGTAGTCTTTCCGCAGTTCGGATTTCCCACGAATCCGACCTGCAATTCCTCTGCACTCATGATAAATCCCTCTTTCCTGCACGGTCCCTGACCTTGATCCCCATAACAATCTCTCTTCCGAGAGCAAATCGGGTCCCTCTGATCTTAATGATCACAGCCCCGTTGCGCTTCTTCCGCATCACGTTAATTTTAGAACCTTCCGTCATGCCGAGAGATTCAAGACGGCGTTTCGTTGCAAGTTCCAGCTGGATTTCTTCCACCAGATACTGATTACCTGGATTTGTCTCTGTTAATCTCATCTTTCGCTCCATTTTGATAATTGTTCTCAACAAAATAGTACGTCATATAAAGCTCCGTGTCAAGCTTCTTCTTTCTTTTCCATTCTCATCTCAAAAAATGTTGCGGCCAGCATAATGAGGACCGTTCCAAGGATCATCAGCGTCGAGAGTGCATTTACGTCCGGCGACACTCCTTTTCTCACCATTCCGAGGATCTTGATCGGAAGTGTCATGCTGTCCGGTCCGGTTGTGAAAAAGCTGACTACTACGTCATCCAGGGACATCGTAAGCGCCAGCATGGCTCCGGATAAAACCCCCGGCAGGATCATCGGCAGCGTAACCCTGCGAAAAATTCTCCAGTCATTTGCCCCGAGGTCTCTTGCCGCCTCCTCCACGGAAGGGTCGAAGCCCGCAAGCCTTGACCGCACTGTGATGACTACAAAAGGCATGGAAAATGTCACAGGAGAAATGATCAGGGTAGCCATACTCATCTGTATTTTCACCATCGTAAAAAATGCCAGCACCGCAATACCGAGCACGATCTCCGGGATCACAATAGGAATATACAGCAGATTGCTGACAGTTTCCCGTCCTCTGAATTTAAACCGGTACATGCCCACGGCACACAGTGTCCCAAGAATCACGGAGAGCAGGGTGCTGACGGCCGCTACGATCAGAGTGTTGAAAAACGACTGCATCAGCTGGACATTTTCAAACATCCTTCCATACCACTCAAATGTAAAGCCCTGAAAGGTCACATTGAGCTGGGATGTGTTAAAGGAAAATGCAACGACCACCGCGATCGGCAAATATAAAAACAGATAGAAAAAACATGCATAGCACAGTGCCAAAGGGCGGAATCCAATCTTTTTCTTTTTCATTGCTCATTCCTCCTATACCATATCTTCTATACTTCCGACCCGTGTATACAGCTTCATGATAACGATCGTCACTGCGATGAGTGCAATCGCAAGCGCCGCTCCGAGAGGCCAGTTTCTCGCAGTCAGGAATTGGTTCTTGATCACATTTCCAATGTTCATCGTGGTGGCCCCTCCCATCATATCCGTGATAAAGAAGTATCCCAAAGACGGAATGAAGGTCTGAACCGATGCCGCAAAAATCCCGGGCATCGTGAGAGGAAGTATGACTTTTCGGAACACATGTACCTTGGATGCCCCCAGATCGCTGGCCGCCTCCAAAAGGGAATGGTCCAGCTTTTCAATGGAAGAATACAGCGGCAGCACCGTAAACGGGATCAGCGCATACACCATTCCCAGCAGGACTGCCCCGTCTGTATAGAGCATCTGAAGCGGCTGTTTTATGATCCCCAGCTGCATCAGGAGTGTATTTAATATTCCCTGCTCGCGCAGGATACTGTTCCATCCGTAAGTTCGGATCAGAGAATTGATCCAGAAGGGCAGCATGATCAGCAGGACACAAAACGGTTTCCATTTTTTCTTTGTATTTGAAATAATATAGGCAAACGGATAGCCGAACAGCAGGCAGAGCCCGGTAGTCTTCAGTGACAGCCACAGCGAATCTAAAAGAATCTTCATATACTTCGACTGAAACATCGTCTTATAGGCTGTCAGATCAAAGGTCTGGATCACGCCCCCATAAAGCCCTTTTTTCATGAAACTGATACCAACGATATACAGAAGAGGCAGCACCAGGAACAAAATAAGCCAGATGATGGCCGGCGATACGGTTGACAGAAACGGAATTTTATTGCTCTTCTTTTTCATTTCCGGCCCCCTCTATAATCTCATAGACCCGGTCTTCCCGCGTGTGCATGACCACAGTTTTTTGGGGAAGCCAGTGAAGGTATACGTTGGTACCCACCGGGATCACTTCATCTTCCGGAGGATTTGTCATCTTGACCAGCTGGCTGCTGGGCAGTTCTATGATGGTCTTTATAGTGGAACCAACAAAAATATGTTCCATCACAGTCCCTCTCAGGGTAAATCCATCCCTGGGTTCCATGGACGCTTTCATATTTTCCGGCCGTACACATACATAGACCATCTCATCGTATTCAAAATCCGGAGCGTCAAGTTCCACTTTCCCGGACTCCATCACGAGAGAAATCCTGTTTCCCTTCTTTTCCTCAATGTAGGCTTCAAAAATATTGGACTCCCCGATAAAATCAGCTACAAATTTTGTCTTAGGGTGATTGTAGATCTCGACCGGAGTCCCCAGCTGTTCGATCCTTCCCTCATTCATAACCGCGATCCGGTCGCTCATGGTCAGTGCTTCTTCCTGATCGTGGGTCACGTAAATGAACGTGATCTTCAGCTTTTTCTGCAGTTCTTTCAGTTCAAACTGCATCTGCTTTCTCAATTTTAGATCCAGAGCTCCCAGCGGCTCATCCAGAAGAAGCACCTTTGGCCGGTTCACCAGCGCTCTGGCGATGGACTCTCTGTTTCTGTCCCCCTGACATCTGAGATGGCATTCTTTTTTCCATACCCTGAAGCTGCACCAATTCAATCATCTCATCAACCCGTTTTTTGATCTCCGCTTTCGGCACCTTTTTTTCCACAAGGCCAAAAGCCACATTGTCAAAAACGTTCATGTGAGGAAACAGCGCATAGCTCTGAAACACCGTGTTCACATCCCGGTGATTCGGCGCTTTGCCCGCCACATCTTTATCTTCCAGAAAAATTTGTCCGCCGTCCGTATCTTCAAAACCTCCGATCATTCGAAGCGTAGTCGTTTTTCCGCAGCCTGACGGACCGAGGAGCGTCAAAAATTCACCCCGGGCCACATTAAGATTCAGATGATCAATGACAGATTTTCCTCCGTAAATTTTTTCTATGTTTCTTAAGCGTACGATGATATTTTTCAACGAAGTTTCCACCACCCTTCTACAAAGTTTCAGCGCCCCGTTCTCCGGTGCGGATGCGCATCACATCGTCCACCGGGGATATAAAGACCCTTCCGTCTCCCACCTGTCCGGTGGCCAGTTCCTCATGGATCGCCCCCAGCAGATCCTCCACGTCTTCTTCCCACACGACAACCATCACGACAACCTTCGGCAGCAGATTGATCTCAAAATTCATTTCCTCAAATTCAGGGATAAAGCCTTCCTGGTATCCGCATCCCATTGCCGTGAATACAGTCATGCCCGAATAGTCTTTCTTTTCCAGTATCTCTTTTAACTTCTCCAGTTTTTCCGGACGGATGATAATATCCAGACGTTTCATCGCTTTCATACTCATTCCTCCCATATATTACTCTGTCTTTAATTTCGTATACAGATCGTCATAGATGCTCGCCGAATCCTTTACATCATCAATATATTCTGCCCTTTTTAACTCTTTCTGATCGACATTTGCACCGGGATTTTTCAGATAGTGGTCATCCAGCAGCTTCTTTGTGCCGTTATTGATACATACACCATAGTACTCATCCAGAACTTTTTTGTAGTTTTCAGGCCGTAAAACATAATCGATAAACAGCCTTGCCTCTTTGGCATGCTTTGCCCCCTTGATGATCACAAAATTGTCCAGACATTTCTGCGCGGGTTCTTTTGTATAGATCACGTCCAGGTCTTTATTCTCCTCAATGGCCATAGCCGCATCCATACTGTACATGAGGCCGACTGCCACGTCATTGGAGATCATTACGCTTTTCGGTGCATCAGCATCATAGACCTTCACATTTTTCGCCAGCTTCTTAAGCCACGGCAGTGTGCTCATAATCTCATCTTCCTTTGTGGTACTGGAGCTGTATCCTTTGACTTTCAGTGCCATGGCGGCGATCTCACGGATATCATCCACAAGCACGATATTATTTTTCAACTTCGGGTTCGTCAGATCATTAAAGCTTTTGATATCCACACCCAGCTCTTTTAACTTCTTTTTGTTTCCACACAGCACTGTAAATGAAGTCATATATGGAATCGTGTATTCATTGTTCTTGTCAAATGGCTGGTTCAGCGTGCTTTTGTCCAGATACTTCACATTTTTTATCTGATCCATTTGGATCGGCTCGATCAGGTCCTGTTCTTTCATGGCATCGATCACATAATTGCTGGCGATGGTCATGTCATACTGTCCGGTCCCTCCGGCCGTCAGTTTGGCAAGCATCTCTTCGTTGGACGTAAATGTGGATTCCACAACTTTGATGCCATATTCCTTCTCAAATCCATCCATCACACTCTGCGGGATATATTCTGTCCAATTATACAGGTACAATTTCTTTGCATATCCGTCTTTTGTTTTTTCTTCTTCCTTCCCGCCGCATCCGGCCAGCAAAGATACGGTAAGTGCCATCAGAAGCAGCAGAACTGTTACTTTTGTTTTTCTCATATCACTTCTCCTTTATAATCTTCCATATTTAAAATGCCGTCAGCTTACACTGACGACATTCATTCTTTCTATCCTATTATCTACCATCTTTTTTCATTTGTCTATTATTTTTTAATATAAAATCCGTTTGTTTTTCTCGTAGTCGTATTTCCTGATTTGTCGGTAAACTTCACATAAACGCGGACCCATTTCTTTTTTTTCTTATACGTCACACTGTTTCCTGTTTTCCATTTATACTTTGTATTTTTCTTGCCCCTGGGGACGATCTTATACTGGACTTTGGATTTCCCGCTTGTCCCGTAGGAGGCAGAAAATGTCAGTTTAATGGACTTCTTATACTTCTTGTTATAGCGGTTTTTCGCAGATGTCTTATAAGTCTTGATGCCTGACTTGCTGCCCTTGATCTTTGCACTGGACGGCGCAGAAGTATCGACCGTAAATCCCGGAAGCTTGATGACGGTGGAGCCGAGCCATGTTATGTATTTTACATAAATTCTTCCTACCGACCCGTTCCTTACTGCCACCGAGCTTCCGCTGCGGTAAGGAACTGTCCGGTTGTCCACGCCTTTTTTCACAAACTTATACTGGACGCTCTTTACTTTCGTAAACGGCTGAGGCGTCCCTGAAAATTTGACCGTCACATTTTTCTTTTCATAAAGCTTATAGCTGTTAGCCGCACTGTAAGTCGTCGGCACCAGCTTGTTTTTTCCGTTGGTAGATACGATGACGCTCTTCATCGTCGGTGACGATTTCTTTTTCGGGTTATAATCGCCTGCGTAACTCGGTGCATTTTTCCCTTTTTCTGTCTGGACAGACAGGTTTGTTCCGTCAGAGGATACAATGACCGTACCTCGGTTGCTGGTCAGATAGACATCTGAACCCGCCAATTCATTTAACACCCTTGGAAGAGGTGATTCATTGTCATTGTCATAGCCATTGCTGACTACGGAAATTGATGCATTTGCTTTGTCAAATAAATATTTGTGGTCAGACGGATAATCTTTTCCAATTTTATTGTCTTCTGTCACATCCTGCATGCCGTGATGAGGAACTTTCAGCACCTGAGCCGACAGATTGTACCCTTTTCTCACAATTCCATCTATCGTCTGTCTCTGTGCATCTCCTGTCATAAGAAACGTATTGCTGCCATTGGTAATCTTGCATACAATAGATCTCTTATTAATCTCACGGACATCCAGATTCACTTTTCTTCCATACTGAAATGAAGTTTCATCCACCGGGCCATAGAACTGAAGCCGTACTGTTCCGATATTCGCCACACTTCCCATCTGGGGAACTTCATAAAAATCATCGCCCTTTCCGTTTCTCTCTGCATAGGAATCAATGGCTTCCAATGTTTCTGTATAAAATTCTTTATTGAACTCTTTATTGCTGCCGTCTGCTCCTGAATAAGTAAGATTCCGGTTATTTCCGTATATTTTTTCGACCTCAATATCATCATCCCGAAGGATTCTTCCGAGACCTCCGATGTGATCCCTGTGCGGGTGGGTCAGAAGGATAAATTTAAGCTTTTTGACGCCTTTTTTCCTGAGATAATTATATGCCCAGTCTTCTGTGGTAATCTGCTCGCCTTTTGTTGTTGTATAATAGTCAGCCCCGGTGTCTATCATGGCATACTCCGCACTGCTTCCTTCCCCATATTGAAGCAGCGCTCCATCCCCTGCGCCCACCACTATAAAATGGATCTGAAATTTTTGTGAGGTT
>OBZD01000630.1_pt1 | contig 16448 bp, 29 predicted proteins | sample 1501551 | NCBI WGS metagenome assembly OBZD01 (sample SAMEA2580221, study PRJEB22360) | human gut metagenome | biome: human gut; feature: human-associated habitat; material: faeces | place: Denmark | collected 2008/2010 | reverse complement strand
CACGCATAGATCTGATAGTCCTTAGAGTTTCCGGCTCCTTCTAACATACTGTCCGGGATTGGAACGGTTGTTATCCCGTCTTTTGTTACACCTATACGGGTCACAGCTTCGCCGCCGGTTTCCTGTAGTGCAAAGTGGATCTCAACCGCCGCAGGAAGATTAAGACCTTGGATCCGCAGTTCCTGCCCGTAATCCCACTGCCACACGCCGTAAACCTGGGCGTAATCGTTATTCTCTGTAAATACTGCTGCAATCATCGGTTTCACCTCCCTGTTGCGACGTCGCACAACCTAAAAATGCATACAAAAAAACCACCGGCCATTACTGACTGGTGGTTTTAAATGCGTCCTTCTTTTTTTAACTGTTCTATTTCTTCTGCTGTTAACTTAAATGCTTTTATCTGTTCTTCTCTCCACGCTTTTTCACGTTCTTCTAAGTCCTTATCGTAATCTGTTTTTGTCAATCAGACCACCTCCAATTCAATGGTATTCCCTTTCCTTGATAATACTCTATAAATACATTCCTTGTCAAGCAATAGCTCTCTTTGTTTTTCAAAATGACTTAGCTTTTCAATATATGCTGCGTTAGCTCCCTTTTTCACATAAATAACAATTCTATATTTTGCATTAAATGAACGATTCTCAATAACTGACGTACTAAAAAACTGCTTCGGTCTAAATAGGCCATTTTCTGCTATACCTGAAGATGGGTCTATATCCATTCCTCTATATGCAATAACATCATACTTTAGCCTATTTTTCTTCAGTCCTCTTGATATAGCTTCGGCATATTCTTGTAATTTCGCATTTTCTGGAGCATCTCCCCGGAGCATAGCATTTAATCTCTCAAAGAAACGATTCGGCTTTTTATCCCCAGAATTATATGCATACTTCTGGATTGCTCTCTTTTCCTTATCTGTTAGCTCTTGAATCCACCCTTCTGAATCTTTTCTTAATATCTGTACTACCTGTCCTGATGGTACAGCTTTAAAATTTGCAAGTGGCCTCTTTGAATCTACATATTCTCCACTGGTCATTCCGCCAGTCTTGAATCTGAGATTTTTCCATTTCCTTGCCTTTATTCCATATTTTTTCTGGTTTTCTTCATCCAACGAATGCTCTGCCAATCGCTCATACTTCTCTGCCTGTCGCTGTACATACTGCTGTCTCCATTCCTTCCAAGTCATACCTTCCGAAACCTCAATAGGATTTCCATCCGTATCTCTGGCTGCCCGGGTCAAATCTTCTGTAGGAGTATCATCATAGTGCGGGACTGTTGTACATCGGCACAGCGGATGGAATGGTGGCATATTTATCCCGATAATTTCTTTCCCCACCTCGTACACCTTATTGTCCAGTTCCCCACAGACACCGCAGGTCTTGCTGTCCAATGTGGCGAGGATCTCATATTTTTCTACGCCGTCCTCTTTATAGCCTGCATGGGCAGCCTGACTCATCAGGAAGGAACTCTCTGTATGCAGGAGTCGGTACGCATCAAACTTCTTCGAGTTCATTTTCTTGGCAAACTCATTCGTCAGCATAGATGGATGCTTGCCCTGAATCAGCATCGTGGTCACCGCCTCCATCAGCTGGGCCTGCAGGTGATCCTTCTGTCTCCACAAACGCTCTGAAAATACCGCACCGTTGAATGGATATTCCAGCAGTTTTTCCACAACTGTAGGGTTGATTTGTGCAAACGCCGCGTGAAAACCGTGATACTGGTCAATATTGTACCAAGTACGGTAATACGCCTCCCCATAGACCTCATACATGGTCTTTTCTGCCTCTGCCTGATAATCTGTGACATACAGCTGCCTGAGAAGAGCATCTATCTGGGCCTCCAGGGCCTGGTAGCGGGTAATCCGAGCCTTGATGGACATATTATTGACCGTCTGGTTGTACCTGCCAATATTTTGCATTACCAGATTGATATACTCTTTCAACTCCCCCACCTGCTCCGCGTCCAGCTTTTTCTGGGCTGAGGCATAGGAGAGGCCGTTTTCCTCTGCATAGCGGAAATAGAACGCCTCAATGATCTTCTGCAGTTCCCGCCTCGTCTGATTAAATGCCTTTTCCAACCGGGTGAAATACTGATTCATCTTCATTTCCCCCGCTTGGTACATGAGTTCCTGACGTTTCTGCCAATAATTCGCCATTATTCTTCACCACCTTGGCCGTCCTCTCCCGCATTCTGCTCTGGGAACATATCGGAGAGTTCTTTCTGCGCCGCTTCTTCCTGGGCTTTCAAACGCTCCAGTTCCTCATCGGCATCTTCCACCCACGGATGGTTCTTCACAATTGTTTCGTCAGAGATCACCCCTTTACTGTTCTGGCAGTCTGTAATTGCTTGGCTTTCATTGATCGCAATATCCCTGTTAAAGGTAACATCAATCTCCTGGTCATAGAAGCTGCCGGTCCCGGTCAGTTCCAGATAGCGGTTGACGAACCAGAACAGCTGATCCATACCATCCTTGAATGCATTCTCCATCCGGTTGCATTTCAGATCCAAGCCGGAATAAATAAATTTAAGGGCAATTCCAGAAGGGCTGTTTCCCAGCTTGTCACTGTTCTTGTCCACACCCTGGCCAAAGTCATAGATATCCTTTTTCAGGGTTTCAAAGTCATCCTTTGCTGCAGCGATATCTATCGGGGCCGTAATCGCCTCCGCCCCGCCGTCCTCATCCAGGGAAATAGCACGGAAGTAGTTCAGCTCCTGCATGAACTCTCCCAGATCATGCCCCCCATAACCTTTCAAAGCATACACGATGGAACGTGCCTCGTCCAAGAAGTTCGCCACATCTGATCGGGCCTTGTCATACCCATCAATCAGAGTTTTCACAAATTTCAGATCTGGAAGTTCATAATCGTTATTTTTAAAGGCTATGAATGGCACTATCCCCCAGTTTCCCGGAGCATTTCCTACCTGAAAATGCTCCATAAACTCACTATCTTCGTCTACCGCAGCGTCCAGATACCGCTCTGAATCCAGCCGTAGGTCCTGTCCCTCGCCCTCTGAATCTGATGTGTAATAGGCCACTCCCTCCGGCGTCCAGTATTCCACCTTCGTGATGATCTTCTGTTCTTGGCCTTCGATGGTATCCACATCGTAGAACCAGATAAAACCATTCATATCTTCATGGTCATTGTCTGTCCACAGAGGAATCCCCTGCCCCGGCTTAATGATCATAGTCCGAAATGCTCCATTCTCATCGATGTACGGATGCAACCAAGAGAGTCCTCCGTTAGATGCATCCACACCCAAGCGCATCAAGCGCTTTGCCTGGAATGTCTTTCCAATCGCATCCTTTACCATTTGCAAGTAATCTTCTGAACCCTCGCACGATAATGTGAACGGCTTTGAAAGAAGGTAGTTGACCTTATCCTCTACCAGGATATGCATAAACCCATGGGCCCGGCGGTTGTTGGGTTTCGCCAGATCCAGAATACGATCGATCCTGCCTGTAGCTTTGTTCTCCTGGTATCGGTACATTTTCCGGTTCATGATTGCTGGATTGTCCACTGCATAGTAGGCTTCTCCGTCCAGCATCCACTTCCGCTCCCTGGACTTTATGAACTCGTCCATATACAACCGGCACAGCTGCATATGGGTCATTCGATTTTTGTTGGGATCAAAAATAATATCCATCTTCCTCACCTCACTTTAATATCCGGATCCCCGGTTTCATCCTGATAATTGTCATACAAAAATACCGGAGCGCATCCAGCGCATGGTCATGTTCCTTTACTGGCTTGTCCTCGCCCTTATCTGCCGCCTTCGCATCCCAGATATAAGACGCAAACTCCTTGATCAGATTTTCGCAAGAATTATCTATAAAAATAGAACCCGTAAGCAGCAGCGTAGCTACAAATCGGATTCCATCCAAAACATCATTTTTTGCTTTTTTGACTTTGAAGCCGTCTTTTTCTAACTGCGCCTTAAAGGATGCGGCAGCAGGATCCAGGATTACAGCTCTGATTTCGGTATTTCCCAGCCAGCTTTTCAGATCCGCAGAATACTCCGCATCTGTCTTTTGTCGACCTTTGTCCCGACCAGAGTAGTAATACTCCCGCCGGCAGTACCATTTTTTATCATCTCCCTGTTGACACAGGAGGAAAGCCGTGGGGTTTTGGGTACCATAATCACAGCTGACATACTTATCACCAGTCCAGAAGTCATGCCCTGTCTGTGCTTTATATGCAGCAGCCAGAGACTCCGTATCAACGGTGTGCTTGTCTGGATCAAACATATCATAGATAACACCCTCGGCCATCGCCCAAAGGCCCATGATATAGCGCTTGAAGAATACGCCGGTATACATACTCCGGTACCTGGCTTTGATTTCTTCCGATAAACTCAGGTTATCGTCCATGGTAAAATGGACGTACAGCAGCTTTTTAAGATCCGGTTCCTTCCCGGCGGCTTTGGATTCCTCCCGGAGCTTCGCGACCTTTTTCTTTCCCAGGTAGCCGATAGCCTTATCAATCCAGTTGACCTTAAACCAGTGATAGGGGCCATCTGGGTTGCAGTTAAACCAATATTTTGATCCAGTTACAGAACAGCGGCCGGTTGCCTGGTTCACAAAGCTCTCCGGCATCAGTGCAACCTCATCGCAAAAAAGCCCCGCCAGAGTGATACCCTGAATCAGGTCCTGACTGCGCTCGTCCTTGCCGCCGAAGATGTAAAAGTAGTTAGTAACCTGACCGCGGCTAATCTCCACCATATTGTCGGCGCGGTGGTCTGACACGCGGTACCCCCGGCTTTTTAACATCAGCTCAAGCCAAAACAGGACATTACGCCGGAAAGAGCCGATGGTCTTGCCGCACATGGCAAAGTTCTGTCCAGAGAAGGTTGACATGGCCCACATCACAAAGGATAAAGACATACAGACCGTTTTACCGGATCGGATGGCCCCATCTGCGATAATGCCGTCATAATACTTTACAGGACTGTTCGGCACCCACCATGTAAGAATCTGCTTTTGCTTGCGAGAGAAGGGCTGAAACTTAAAGATCTGGACCTTTGTCAGGATATTCCGCTGGCTTTTCAGTTTCTCCAGTTTCTGCTTGGTTTGGCTGATCCGTTCCTTAATCGTCATTGGAACCACCCCACAAATCTCCGGACTCGGTATTCAGTGCCTCTAAAAATCCATCCTCTTCCACTTCCGTCTCCTGTCCGCCCAGTTTCAGTGCTGCCATATCCAGTTTCATGATCTCAATCTCCAGACGAGCATCATCCACGCCAAACCGATGCAGAGAATCAATGGCAGCCTGCTTTCGGGCCTGTACCCGAGTCAGGGCATCCTCAATGGCCTGGATCTGTCCAAGCGTTGCGTGTTCCTCATTCAGATCCGTCCATTTATCCTTCTCGGTTCCTTTTTTCTTTTTTACGGTGGTGAAATCCGCCTGCCGCAGGTTCTCAATACGCCGTAGCATTCGGCGTTCCCTGACAGTCAGCAGCTGAATCTCCTGGAAGAGAAGCTGCTCCTTATCCTTCGGGACTGTCTCGGCTAACCGGCGCTCATCTGAATCCAGACAATCAAAAAGGAGAGTCTCGAACTCTCCCGTGGTGACTGCGTTTTTATTTCCCGGTGGGCCTGTACCACCATGGCCTACAGCATTTTGATTGCCTGGCTGACCGCCTTTTGCTTTCGCAACGTTGCGTTTTTTCTTTTGCAACGCTGCATTACAATTCTCATCCCAGTTATATCGGTTCTTCCAGCTCCGGATCGTCCCTACAGGAACTTCCAAAGCCTTTGAAATATCAATCAATTTCGTGCCTTGCAGGAACAGTTCCTTTGCCTGCTCCTGACGCTCATCTGGTGCTCTTGCCAAGCCTCACCACCTCTCATTCGTTTCGTTTTTTGGGTATAGAAAAAGAGCCGCACGGGGCGGCTCTGATAAAATGACTTTTTAATCAATTTTGTTTGTAATTTCTTTAATTGTGTCTCTACAATTTTCCAAATAATCTTTTTTTACAACAACACGACGACCTTGAATTACATACGTTCTGCTTTCAAGTATATAAAATGGACATCCTCTCGCTGTGGAAACGATACCTGTAGTCTGAAAATCTCTTGCCTCTACTATTAAACTCTCTTTATCCAATGTTGAAAAAATATACTCATTTTCTTTGTCAGATAACAAACTTTCAACGACTCCATCTATCGTTCTCAATACCGCGCCATACGCAGAAGCAGCCCCCATATACTGTGTCAATCTATTTTTTATAATACAATGAATAACCGGTAACGATTTCCCTGCTTTTCTCATTTTAGTAGAAAATGCAAATTCCTGATAAATCGGATGGGGCAATTTAAAACCATATATTAACGAGAAAGCATTCTGAATAGCTCTTCTAGAAGAATCATCTGCCATGACAGGAAGAATTAATCTGTTTGATGCTGCTAACGCCATTTGAGTAAATATGGAAAAACTGGGGTTCATATCAAAAAAGGCCGTATCGTACTGATTTTTTCCAGATTTCATTAACTCATCAATCCATTCAATTACTCTAATCCATGTGTCTGTTCCAGGAATTTGAGTATTTGCCAATGTAGATACAGCATTCGATTGCAATTCTAACATTGGGTCTCCACAAATCAATAAAATATTTGATGGTATATTTTCATTATATTGATTTGGTATTGTTACATAATCAAAAAAATTAATATTTAAGCTAGAATACGGATTTGGTAATTTGTCTTGAATATATCCGCCGATCGTTGCCCTTTTGGCTTGCCCTTGAATTTTCATTAGATTGTCACTTCCAGATCCAACTAATCCACCAAGCAAAAGCTCAGATAAGTTAGCCTGCGGGCATACATCTACCACTAAAACTCTTTTGTCTGGATGATCTATTGCATACTGACATAATAACTGAAAACACAAGGTCGTCTTCCCTGTTCCACCTTTATTGTTCCAAAAAGCATATTTATTCATTTCAATTTCCCCTTTCCTCTAAATTTTATGGTATTTTTTTTACTTTGTCAAGTAATTTTTTTACCTGTTTCATCATTACAAAAAGACACCCTCTATCAAGGATGTCTGGAACGTCTGGGTGGAGATCCCTAAACCAGGCTAACGGATCCTACAGGAATCGAACCTGTGACACGGTGGTTAACAGCCACCTGCTCTGCCAGCTGAGCTAAGGATCCATAAGGGGAGCGTCCAGCCCTGATCCGGAACCAGAGCCAGACGATCCGGCCGCGGGGCTGTGACACCCGGCGGCCGACTGGGGCTAAGTGCAAGCCGTCGGCTGTATGCCTTTGGCTTCGGATTTTATTATAAAACGACTTTTCCGACATAAACGACCTTTTTTACTTAATTCCACAACTTTTTAGATACTTATCTCGGATATGTAACCTCGGATAGTCTGGGTTATCCCGATACCCCAGTCTTTTTGCAACCTCTTTCCATGGCAGCCCATCCAGATAGAAATATTCAAATACTTTCCTGGTAGCCGTATCCTCGATTGCCTCAACCCACTTTCTAATTTCTTCTGCTTCTGCCTCTTTCTGATCCAGAAGCCGGCGCTTTCTTCTATATCGTTCATCATCAAAGCCCACCACTGCCTGCGGACGTTCAAAGCCCTTACTATAGTCTTTTATGACGCTGCTCCCCAGCCCTGCATCTGTTGTATTCATTTCATTCAGTTCCCACCTCAGGATCGCAATTTCCTGCATCAGTCTCTTGTAGCTTTCCAAGCGCTTTATTGTCATTTCCAACGGTATCACCTCCTGTATCTCTCATCCGGGCATAATGACGTATACGCATAGGCCGGCATCTGGGCTGACCACTCATCCAGCTTCGGCCCCCGGATCGCCTCTGCGTCACTGGCCGCTACTGCCCGCTCTCTCCGCAGCCGGTTCGCCTTCCTTTGGGCCTCCGTTTTTACAATCCCCATTATGTATCCCTTCTTTCTGGCCCCGCAGCAGGGCTATGGCGTATTCCAGGTATGGATTTTTCTTCTGCCACATTGTTTCCTCCTGGGCTATATGTCAGTTTAGTCAGCTTCATATTCGACAACAGTACCACTGGTATCTTTTATAAATTTTACATTCGCCTCCCCAAATGCCTCTTTAAACTTCCTTAAAGCCATATCTGTTCCATCATCACAACCAGCATACATTTCTTCAGCAATGTCCTCCGTAATTTCCTCAAACAACTCTTCATCTTTTGTATCTACTTCGATGCTGTGATTAAATCCCACTTTTTCCATATAACTAAATACCATTTTCTCACACCTCCACTAAGTTTTAATTTTCGTGTCTCAACTCTACTGGAAATTCCTGTATCAACGGTTCTCCCCAAATATCCGCAAGACTAGATTTCATAAAAACAGGAATGTTAAACTTTCGGCACTCATTCGCAATGTCCCCAATCCATTTCCTTTCCGGCACAACTCGGTTCTTTCTGCGCCCGGTTTCTGCGCCGATAATCACCCAATCAATACCTCTGATATGGAATTCTTTGAATGGCTCCAGTAAAGGCTCAATGCTGATAAAAGTCTTTATGGAATGGTGTGTTGTAAAGTCACATTTATTCCCCATTGGGCCGGTTTGCGACCATCCAAACCACATATTCGGCGGCATGTACCGGTCAATAACTTTTTCATATCGTTTCGGATTTTTCGTAAGAAACAAGTAATTGTGCTGTGGCGCATTATCACAAGCCTCAAACACTTCCTCTATCCATTCATCAGGCACCCATTCACCAAATAAATCCGCCATGCTACACACAAAGATATTTCTGCTTTTCTTATTCTGGTATTCATTTAGGCGGTATTTATGGAATGTTGGCATGAATCCGAACGGATACGGCACTCTCTTTCCGTCAATTGTATCCACAGGATAACGAAGAACACGGTTCCCTGCTCCGCTCCTTACTGAATCCATAATCCATCTTCTTTGCAATTCCGGTGGAGCATCAAGCGTTGTTCCCTCATACGAAAATCGTTTTGCAATCCCTCTGGCATAGCAGTATTCGCACCCATGCAGGCAACCTGTTACTGGATTCCATGTACTGTCACACCAATCTATCTTTGTTTTATCCATATTCCCTCCAAATCTCAATTTTCTTCATTCAGCCAGTCACGTATAAAATCCCGGCCAGCATCATGCGTACACGTTCCAAGGCAGCCATTCCCAAAATTAGGACATCTTTCCGCACAATCAAATGGAATTTCATGAAATAATTCCGTCAGCTCTTCTTCGCTCATGCTTTTTATGCGATCTATGTTTTTCATCTTCTCCTCCAAAGGCTAAATTTGTTCTATCCATGATATCAACACATATACTGTCCTGAGGTGATATCATGGATTCTTGTGAACTTACAGTAACGATTTCTGCTCTGGCCTGCTGTATCGCGGATGGCAAGTCTCCGGAAGAGATCGCCCTGCTCAGTTCCATTTTTATGCAGCTTGGTGACTCTCTGGCCACTATGGCTGCACATCAGGCCCTCTGTGCTCCCAAGGATACCAAGTAATTCCTTGGGAGAAACTCACTCCTCTGGCCGGTATGGCTCCGGCAGCGGCTGCCAGGCGGCAATATCTTCATGAATCATGCACGCATCTGATAGCGCTATATGCCACCTTTTTCCCCTAGGGCCATACCATGCTACCAAAATCCACCCCTTTTTCGTGCAAACCAAAACATCTTCTCTATCTTCCGGCAGCCTCTCCTCCACTGGGATCCAGCGGTGCTCCGATGTTTTTCCGTTCGCGTTTAACGCCTTGATTTCTTCCGGTGCCAGACCGGTATCCTCATACTCCATCAACTTCCAGAGAGCTCCATACAGCCGCTCCCGTAAAGGCTTGGTGATTACCTGTCCTTCATGCAGCTGTTCCCATGACACTCCCTCCAAGCACCAATTTCCCTGCTCATCTTTCTGTGTTAATCTCTTCATTCTCGCCTTCCTCCTCCCACTCAAGTGCCTCGCCGCATATCTGGCAGTAATTCTGCCCCAGCTCAATCCTCTCATTCTCACATACTGGGCACATAAATCTTTCTTTTCCCTGCATCAAAATCTTAGCCATATCTATTTTCCTTCCTCTCACTCTTCAAAACGCCATCATCATTCTGGTGTCTATATTGATCCTTCGGCAGCCTCTGGATCTTAAACCTGTATTTTCGGGCATCGTCTCCTATTCGCTGAAACAATCTGGCTTCGGCCAGCATCGGCGTATCCTCGCAGATGCCAAACTGGAATTCCCGGCGGACACTATTCCAGACGCCATATTTTTCTCCCTCACAACCATAAATCCATTCAAAATGCTTCATTCTGTATCCTCCAACATCTCTATCTATTCAATCCCATCTATTTTCTTATTCTCCCACATCTGACGAAAACGTTCCCCTGCTGCTACCCGCTGCTCCTCTGAAACCTTCCTTGGAGGACTGCATTTAATCCAGGCAACTGGTACATGAAAAAATGCTGAACCATCTTCATTAACCGCTATAATCTTTACATCCTCTGGATGTGATTCTGCATATCGGAGGAGTTTCGTTTTCCAAGCTGTACCACTGGGAACCGTCACACCTGCATAGTCCCGATCCTTTGTCCATTCAATCGCATATTCATTCATGACTCTTTTCCTTTCCTCGGCCTTATCAGTGCAATAATCTTTCCTGTCGCACTCAAATTTTTGTAATACACATTTGTCCCATAATAATAAAATCCTCTTATTCCCGGGCGGCCTTCATTGCGTATGTATTTTATCTTCATCGCTGCCCCTTTCTGCTTCTGGCCTCCAGTTCATCCATAACAAAATTAACAAGTGGAGACGCTACCGGCTCTTCCTCCGTTGTAGGGGATGTACCTTCCCACTTCCGAACCATATGGTTCCCATACTTTTCCTTGATTGCATCCGCTTCCGCTCTCAGTACATCCCATTCCCCTGAATCTTCTGGCGGCACACGGTCGCGCCATTTCATCCAGAACCGGTTATAGACATCCACGAAGATATTTGATATAGTTTTATTATCCATTTTTCCTCCTGTCGTCACAATGCGTTACAGCTTCATGTAACCAAATGATAGGTCTCAAACCTGCATAAATACTGGTTTTTTTATGACCGGTTACAAGGTTACAAGGTTACAACACTTTTTTCCCTATACGCGCGAGGCACATAGATGATTAAATTGTCTGACTTCTTTTACATACATATGCCTTCCTATAAGCTTATAAAAAACCTGTAACTTTTGTAACTTTGTAACCGCACCCCTCAAACCCGCATAAACACTGGATTTTTCGGTTACAAAATACGCTTTTTAAATTGTAACCCTGCCTCAGGATTCTGTAACGGCTTCATTTAAACGGCAGTTCGCCGTCCTCCACAGGGATAAATTCTTCCTGCGGGTAAATCTTCTCAGCCATGTTGATACACGCACACCGGGCCGCCTTTCCGTTGACCTTGGCAGATTTATACAGGTTATCCTTCCCTTTTGACAGCCTTCCCGCCTGATCCAGCCATGACAGCAACGCTCTGGGATTGTATCCCCCTTCTTCACAGATGCGCTCAAACACGCTCTTGATTATACGCACCTCATCACCGGATACAGAGCCGTAGCAGGGATCTGCGCTGGGGTCAAACCTGGCAGCATTGCTGACATAAAAATCCTGGATATATTCATATCCGCGGGCACCGATATCTACCGCCTCCCTGGAATGGAGGTATGGTTCTATATCCCCAACCGTCAAACCCCTGCCATCGCAGAAGATCCATTCCGTAGCCAGCGCATCGGCTGTCAGCAGGATTGCAGCTGCCATGGTCTGTTTTTCCGTGCTGGATGTCCCTATATCACGGTAAAACTGCTTATAGAGGCCGGCTGCCTTTTCTTTTGCCTGATCGGTGGACATAAATGCCATGAACAGTTTCCCGGCATACCCATAGTTAGACCGGATCACATCCAATACCTCAACTGCATCCTCAAACAGCATCTCCCTGCACTCAATTTCTATGATACGGTTTACCGCACCCGCACCGGATGCAGCATGGGTAATGGGGGATTCTCCTGATGTAATAGTGCAGTTCTTCCATGTAGGGGTCTTCTGTAAGCCTCCGGCTTTTGCCCCTCTTGTCTTCCCAATTCCTTCACACAGCATATATACGGTTTGTTCAAAGGATTTTTTATCTTTCACAAGCTGGAATTCATCCAGTATCAGGGGCAGGTTGTTCACAAAACCGGCCAGCTGCTCCAGGCCTACAAGGGTGCCGTTAAATGTCTGGAGATACCCGGCCCCGTCATTTGGGTCAGCCCATACAGAAACTGCCAGAAGCTGTGCCACTGTCTTTCCTGTTCCAGATCCGCCCCACAAATGCAGGAGGAAATTCAGCTTTCCAATGGCTTTAATGACGATTGATGCAAAGGCTGCTGCCAGAGCGATCCTCGCCGCCGATCCTGCCTGCCTGACTTTTCTTGCCATGCCGAGCCATTTCTCATAATCTCCATAAGGGTGCACCGATTCAAACACTTTCCGAAAGTTCTCCAGGCCGTCAAACTCCAGGTTTTCCATATACGGACTGAACAGCCCGTTGGATGTCCATCCCAGATGGCTCACGGACTGGGCCTCCGGGATGGTGTTATGGTTCAGATCCTCCAAGTCCTGAAGGTATTCCACCAGGAAGGCTGCATTCTTGTCCGAGACCGAAATGTCCTTATCTGCCAGCTTCTTGATCTCCCTGGAACTGAAAAGGGTGCTTTTATTGGCAATCACCTCCCGCCAGCCGCGGAAATCCCTCCGAAACATAATCCGCAGCCGCACGGTCCCGTCATCAATATTTACCAGGCGCTGCACGGGCAGGATCGGGTGCACACAGGCAACATCCATCCCCTGTTCGCCGTTCCTCCGGAGGATCCCGTCATCATTGGCAATCCAGTCTCCGGTCAGCAGTTCAATGGGCTGGTCCTTAAAATCCGTCAGGTTATTTACCACGCTGCTCAGCCCGCTCCTGCGTTCTTCGTGCTGTTTCATATATGCCTTTACCATGGTCCCGAAACGCCTGAACCCGACACGTTCTGCGTTTGCATTCAAGTCATTATAAAGCTGCAGGTATGCAAACCCATTGTCCTTATGTTCAAACAGGAGACGGTATGGCTCTTCTGTATTAAATTCTTCCCTGCTGTACTCCTTCCTGATCTCATCCATCCCTGTTTCTCATTTCCTCCTGTTCCTGTTTCGTTCCAAATGCCAGTATCTCGTAATAATAGCGGTTCCTCTCCCTCAGGCTGACTGCTGCCTCCCAGACCTCCGAATACGGCTCCATACCAGGGATCAGCCTGTCCAGCATCCGGAGGGTCCGGCAGACTTCGCCCAGACGGCTCCATTTCCAGGCGGTTCTTTCCCGCTCCGCCTCACGCTGCTCTTCCCGTTCCCTTTTTATCTGTTCCCTCCGCCTCTGGGATGCAATCCGGCTGCAGGGCCGGTATGTGCCTCCCAGGCTCAGGAATGCTTCTTTGAATGAAACGCCCTCCATTTCCTGAACAAATGTAAAAATATCCCCGTTTGCCCCGCAGGCATGGCAGTGGTAGTCTTTTTCATACACCTTCAAGGACGGGGTTCTGTCCCCCTGGTGGAATGGGCAGCTGATAAAGCCGGCCCGGTTCGGATGGAACCCATAACGCTCCACGATATCGCGCATACTGTATGTATTCTTAATCTCACTGCAATCCACATCTATCACCGCCCAAAAGCTCAATGATCCGTTTTCCCGTATCCTTCTTATCGCAGAACAGAAAAAGGCATCCATACTTTTCCTGGAATGTGCGCAATATCTTATACAGCTTGTCCCCTGTGATTGCTTTTGTCTCACGCTCCGTCCACTGGCCTGTCTCTGGATCTACAAACCGCTTATGCCGGCGTGGATTATCCCACCATATCACATCCTCCAGCTGTTCAATCCCTTTCCCATGTTCACACAGGATTATCATTTGTATTCCATGCTCCTGTGCCCGCAGTATTTCATTCCGAAACCGGCTGTGTCCCTGGCACACATTGCTGCACAGCTCTGTCAGGTTCTGTTTCCTGTCTATAATCAGACGGGGATTATCATAATTCATATAATCCCCCACATACAGCTTTGATACGAAATGATCCACGCCCCGGCGGTCAAATTCCTCTACAATCACTCGGATTGCCCTCGCTTTTTCCCTTGAGTCAATCTGTATATTCATGCAGCCACCTCTAGTTAAACGGCAATTCTTCGTCTTCTACATCATCCGGAATATCCATGAACCCATCTCCTATATCTTTTCCCTGGGATTGGGCCTGCCTGTCCCCCTGTTTACTGGATCCACTCCTGCTTTCTACAAATTCTGCTGTGTCCACCACAACATCTGTTGTATAGACTTTTTTTCCTTCCTGATTTGTATAAGATCCTGTCTGTATCCGGCCAGTCAGGCCCAGCCGCTGGCCTTTAAAGAACCATTTTTCCAGAAATTCCGCTGTTTTTCCAAATGCTACACAGGAAATAAAATCAGCGTTTTCTCCCCCTTCCTTTTTTATTCTTCGGTCCACTGCAAGGGTAAATCTTGTTACTGTAGATCCATTGTCCAAGTAACGGACTTCCGGGTCTCTGGTCAATCTCCCGACCAACTGAACATTATTCATTCTTTGGCTCCTCCCTCTTTTTCGTATAACTTCAACTTTTCCATGCAGTCCTTATACTGCTCTGTATCCATATCCGTAATTGCAGTCAACTTATACATGGAAAGGATTTTATCCATCTTAAGGCCCTTGGCACTGTAACGTTCTGTCATAGACTGCAACGTACGTATCATAGCTTCCGTAACCTTTCCTGCCTGTCCCTGGACTTTCCGTGTGTCATTTTTCCTGCTGCCCTTAGATGTCCCTTTCCCCGTTCCCCCGGAGGCATTATTCTGATTATCTGCATCCTTTACATCATCAATACAAAACAGGCCATTCAGTGCATATTTCCTGGCATAGCTGCTCGTACTGCCAGTAACCTGTGAAACGTCCATACCTTTTTTTCCTGTTCTTCACGGGCATATGCCGTATTTTCCACAGTTTCTCCAGATTCGCAGTCTATGAACCTAGCAGTGGCCTTTATGTAATACCGATCTCCAATCAATACTAACTCATCCCCCACCACCAGCGCCGCCTTCACTGCTTTCAGGAGCGGCTTCACTGCCTCCTGGATATCTTCACAATTCCGATAATTATAACCGCCAAATTTGTTGTACTGGTTCTTGGGAGCCTTCAAATCGGATTGTACCTGCTGCAGTTTCTCATGTATGTTCATTCCATATCCTCCTCAATCTTAATGATTGTGTCATTGGACGCATATTTAATCATGCTGGATGCCAGTTCCTTTACTGACAGGCTTCCCCGCGCTTCACGGAGGAGCCGCTCCAGGGTATCCGCCGCTTCTGAGTTGATCTTTATCACTGCATCCCCGTGTACATCCCGATTGATTTTCACGCCCTTGGGCTTCCTGACCATAATCACGTTAGGCATTTTCCACTACCTCCACAATCTCTTCCGGCTCCAACGCCAGGGTTGTATATATGCTGCCTGCGTGGCAGTCCACATTGATATATCTTCCATCCGGTTTTACCGCATCTATCTGGAACTTAACCCAGTTCCCGTAATCACCATACTCCACCCGGATCGTCTGCCCTGAGATCAGTTCTTTTGCCTTTACTTTCATTCTGCTTTTCCTCCCTGTTCGTTGTCTTTATTCTCAGCCAGTTCAAAGCCCAGCGCCGCCGCAACCACTTCACGGTCAACGAAATACTTGCTTGCCTGGATAATCCCTGCCAGCGCATTGACCCGGCCCATAAGCATCAGGGCCTCCTCATACTGATTTTCAGCGCAAAATACATCATTTTTTCGATTTGCCATCTTGTTTCCTCGCTCATTCTCCCTTATAATAAGGGTGGATTGTATTTGTTTTGGACCCGTCACAGTTCCCGCTGTGCAGGTCCTTTTTCAGTTGCTTAAGATCCTTGAACAGCTTGTCCATCTGGCCTGGGCTGTCCAGATATGCATCAAGGTACTTACCTACATCCATACCAGGCTCCCAGCCAGTCGCATAAGTTTCCACCGTCACCCCTGCGACATGACCGTTAAAAAGAAAGAACGCTGTAGGGTGATCCCCTGTAAGCTCCCGCTTACTTTCCTGCAGCCCGTTGATCTGCAAGCACAGATCCAAGGCCTCACATATCTGCTGCCTCCTGCGTTTCTCTGCCTTACGCTTCAATCTCTGATTCATCCTTCCTCACCTCCCTTCACAGCGCGATCACGCCATATGCCACCAGAAACAGCACCACTGATTCCGCTCCCAGCAGGAACGCCATCGCCGTGGCCAGGTTCCACGCCCAGCGGTTATCCTGGCGGTATCTCTGAAGCTCATCCCCTACCAGGCCGCCCAGTGCCAGGATGTCGTCATATTCCTCCGGGGTGATGGTGATGGGGGCCTCTGGCTGGGGG
>OBZD01000629.1_pt1 | contig 16460 bp, 11 predicted proteins | sample 1501551 | NCBI WGS metagenome assembly OBZD01 (sample SAMEA2580221, study PRJEB22360) | human gut metagenome | biome: human gut; feature: human-associated habitat; material: faeces | place: Denmark | collected 2008/2010 | reverse complement strand
CGAAGCGATATAACGGCCAGAAGCCGGTAGCTGTGAGTTGGCGCATCTGGTCGTGGCTGAGTGCCAGATCGTAACCATGCTCTTCACATGGGCTATAAGCGATGATCAGCGATGGCCCCGGATACGCTTCCGCTTCCTGAATCGCTTTCACCGTCTGGTTCAACTGCGCGCCGAGAGAAATCTGCGCCACATAAACATGACCGTACATCATCATACTGACGCCAAGATCTTTACGCGCTTTACGTTTGCCGTGCTCGCCAAATTTAGTTACTGCACCCAGCGGTGTCGCTTTCGACGCCTGACCACCGGTGTTGGAATAGCATTGCGTATCCAGCACCAGAATGTTGACGTTTTCCGTCAAACTCAATACATGATCCAGACCGCCAAAGCCGATATCGTAAGCCCAGCCATCACCACCAATCAGCCAGATTGATTTTTCCACCAGTGCATCTGCATCACGTAGCAGTTCATGTGCTTCGGCAACATCGTTGAGTTGCTGGCGTAAAGCTGCAACCTGTTCACGACGAACCTCTGGCGTGGCGTCTGATTTCAACGCCGTCAGTAATTCCGCCGGGATTTTATCGGCAAATTGATCCAGCAGACGCAGCACGCGGACACGGTGTTGATCGACCGTCAGGCGGAAACCAAGGCCAAATTCGGCATTATCTTCAAATAGAGAGTTCGCCCATGCCGGCCCACGACCGTTGGCATCGGTGGTATACGGTGTAGAGGGCAGGTTACCGCCATAAATTGAAGAACAGCCAGTGGCATTAGCGATCAACATCCGGTCGCCATAGAGCTGAGTCAGCAATTTAATATACGGCGTCTCGCCACAACCGGAGCAAGCACCTGAATATTCAAACAGCGGTGTAATCAGCTGCGATGTACGAATATCAATACGTTCCAGTTTGCTACGGTCGATTTCTGGCAGGTTGAGGAAGAAATCGTAATTGATTTTCTCTTCTTCGACATGTTCCAGGCGCGACATCATATTGATGGCTTTAATCTCTGGATTCTGACGGTCTTTCGCCGGGCAAACTTCGACGCACAGGTTACAACCGGTGCAATCTTCCGGTGCCACCTGCAAGACATATTTCTGCCCGCGCATATCACGCGATTTCACATCCAGCGAATGCAGGCTGGCAGGGGCGTTTTCCATCGCTTCAGGCGGCACCACTTTTGCGCGAATAGCTGAGTGTGGGCAAGCGGCAACGCAGTGGTTACATTGGGTACATCTCTTCGGCGATATTGCGTTTTTCCCAGCGCGTAGTGCCCATCGGCCAGGTGCCGTCTGGCGGCAGCGCCGAAACGGGGAGGGCGTCACCAAGCCCGGCGAGCATCGCAGCGGTTACGGTTTTCACGAAATCAGGGGCGGCATCGGAAACCACTGGCGGTCGATTGGCGCTGTGCGGATTTACCGGTTGCAACGGAACTTCTTCTACGGATTCACGCGCCAGCGCCAGAGCCTGCCAGTTGCGTTCCACCAGATCCTGGCCTTTGCTACTGTAACTTTTGGCAATCGCACCCTGCAATTCTGCGAGGGCGCTATCGCCAGGCAGAATTTGCGTCAGATGGAAAAAAGCCATCTGCATGACGGTATTAATACGGGCCGCCAGGCCACATTCGCGGGCGATTTTCGCCGCGTTAATCACATAGAAGCGCGCTTTTTTCTGGTTTAACACGGCCTGAACTTCTTGCGGCAAGCGCGACCACACTTCATCTGCGCTGTACGGCGTGTTGAGCAGGAAAATGCCGCCAGGTTTTAAACGCTCAGCCATCTGATATTTATCGATAAACTGCAACTGGTGGCAGCCAACAAAATCAGCCTGGGAAATGAGATAAGCGGAACGAATCGGCTGTTCGCTCACTCGAAGGTGAGAAACCGTCAGGCCGCCCGCCTTTTTGGAGTCGTAAACAAAATAGCCCTGTGCGTACCACGGCGTGGAATTACCGATAATCTTGATATTGTTTTTGGTCGCGGAAACGCTGCCATCACTACCAAGGCCATAAAACAAGGCTTCCAGTTTCGCCGAGTTTGGCAGGGTGTTTTCCGGCAACGGCAGTGACAGATTGGTCACATCATCGTAAATACCAACCGTAAAGCGCGCTTTCGGTTTAGCCGCGTTGAGCTCGGCAAATACCGCCAGTACACAGTCTGGGCCAAATTCTTTGGATGAAAGACCATAGCGCCCACCAATGACACGGGGCAGAGTTTCGCGCTCGCCATTATTAAAGGCTTCTGCCAGTGCGGTCATTACATCCAGATAGAGCGGTTCTGCCTGGGCACCGGGTTCTTTGGTTCTGTCCAGTACCGCCACGCTGCGTACGGATCCCGGCAGAGCTTGCAGTAAATGTTTAGCGGAGAAGGGGCGGTACAGGCGAACTTTCAGCACGCCAACTTTTTCGCCACGGGTTAGCAATTCATCAACCACTTCTTCACAGGTGCCAATGGCAGAGCCCATCAGGATAATCACCCGTTCCGCTTGCGGATGCCCGTAATATTCAAACGGCTGATACTGACGACCTGTCGCGGCAGAGAAATCATTCATCGCCTGTTCAACATGGTCATAGACCGCGTTGTACCATGGGTTGGTGGCTTCGCGAGACTGGAAATAAGTGTCAGGATTGGCGGACGTACCGCGGATCACCGGATGTTCCGGGTTGAGTGCCCGGGCGCGATGAGCATCAATTTCGACCTGCGGCATGAGATCAAGAATCGTGTCATCGGCCAGCGGGACAATTTTATTGATTTCGTGGGACGTGCGGAAACCATCAAAGAAATGAATAAATGGCACGCGGCTTTTCAGCGTCGCGATTTGCGAAATGAGAGCAAAGTCTTGCGCTTCCTGGACGTTTGCTGCACACAACATCGCGCAACCCGTCTGGCGCACCGCCATAACGTCGGAATGATCGCCAAAAATAGAGAGTGCATGTGTGGCAACGGTACGTGCCGCTACATGCAGGACAAACGGTGTTAGTTCGCCTGCCAGTTTGTACAGCGTCGGGATCATCAGCAGCAAACCCTGCGATGACGTAAACGATGTTGAAAGGGCACCCGTCTGCAAAGCGCCATGCACGGTAGCGATAGCACCCGCTTCCGACTGCATTTCAACCACGCGTGGTGTGTCTCCCCAAACGTTCTTTAAGCCGTTTCCGGCCCAGGCATCAGCCTGTTCTGCCATCGTGGAACTGGGGGTAATAGGGTAGATGGCGATAACTTCACTGGTGCGAAATGCGACCGAAGCAACCGCGCCATTACCGTCAATAGTAATCATATGACACCCTTACATTGCGCAAATGAGGGGCGCACGAAATTGCTGCGCGCCCAGTAGTAATCTTTCAATTTTAGCAAATGGCTTTCTTCTGCATTTTCGCTTTTGTGTCCCCCACATCAGCGTAATGAATGTTTTGATCAAACAGAGGGCAAAAAAATAGCCATAAAAAAGTAAAAATGCGGGGCAACGCGCAGGACAGCTCTCGACGCCGCCCTCTGTGCTGCCTATTATTTATGGCGTTGTCGTTTGGCTTGAAGATCAGAGGAAGAAAAGATGCGAGCAGCGTTTTGGGTAGGGTGTGCCGCTTTATTGTTGTCGGCGTGTAGTAGTGAACCTGTTCAGCAGGCGACTGCGGCGCACGTAGCGCCAGGTTTAAAAGCGTCGATGTCCAGTAGTGGAGAAGCAAATTGTGCAATGATCGGCGGTTCGCTTTCTGTTGCCCGCCAACTGGATGGTACGGCGATTGGGATGTGTGCATTACCCAACGGCAAACGCTGTAGCGAACAGTCACTTGCCGCCGGGAGCTGTGGCAGCTATTAATTCATTAAATCCGCCAGCTTATAAGTTAATGTCTGTTTTGCGGTCGCCAGCGTTAACTGGTTCGCGGTCAGATCCACTTGTGCACCTTCTTTCAGCATTTCGCTAATGGTGTTATCGAGTTCATTAAGCTGCGGGTTAGCGCACATCATACGGGTCATTGCCAGCCCTTTGGCTGTCAGTTCACCATTAGACAGTTTGCCTTCACCGCTAAAGCGGTTACACATGCTGCCGGAAATCATCATTTTTTCACCAAAGCTGATTTCTGGCGGATTTTTATCGCTGGTCACGGGCTTACCGTTTACGCTTTCCAGCACAAAGCGATGATGCTGTAGCTGTTCTGGCGTAACAGCAATTTTGTCATTACTTACACATCCCGCCATCAGCAGGCTTAGCGCAACAAACGCGGCTACTTTCTTCATTGTGGTTCTCAATTACAGTTTCTGACTCAGGACTATTTTAAGAATAGAGGATGAAAGGTCATTGGGGATTATCTGAATCAGCTCCCCTGGAATGCAGGGGAGCGGCAAGATTAAACCAGTTCGTTCGGGCAGGTTTCGCCTTTTTCCAGATTGCTTAAGTTTTGCAGCGTAGTCTGAGAAATACTGGTCAGAGCTTCTGCTGTCAGGAATGCCTGGTGCCCGGTAAACAGCACGTTGTGGCAGGCAGACAAGCGACGGAATACGTCATCCTGGATCACGTCGTTGGATTTATCTTCAAAGAATAGATCGCGTTCGTTCTCATACACGTCCATACCCAACGAACCAATTTTCTGATTTTTTAGCGCTTCAATTGCTGCCTGAGAATCAATCAATGCACCGCGACTGGTATTGACGATCATCACGCCATTTTTCATCTGTTCGAAGGCGGCTTCGTTCAACAGATGATAGTTTTCCGGTGTCAGCGGGCAGTGCAGAGAGATAACGTCTGATTCAGAGAACAGGGTTGGCAGATCGACATACTCCACACCGAGTTCCAGCGCCGCTGCACTTGGATACGGATCGAACGCCAGCAGACGCATACCAAAACCTTTCAGAATGCGCAGCATCGCCACACCGATTTTACCGGTACCGATAACGCCTGCCGTTTTGCCATACATAGTAAAGCCGGTCAGACCTTCCAGAGAGAAGTTAGCATCACGGGTACGCTGATACGCGCGGTGAATACGGCGGTTCAGCGTCATCATCATACCGATGGCGTGTTCAGCAACGGCCTCTGGATCATAGGCTGGAACACGGACTACTTTCAGCCCCAGTTCTTTTGCCGCGTCAAGGTCGACGTTATTGAAACCGGCACAGCGCAGGGCGATATATTTAACGCCGTGCTTTTTCAGCTCTTCCAGCACCGGGCGGCTGCCGTCATCGTTTACGAAAATACATACCGCTTCGCAGCCATTGGCAGTTTTAGCGGTTTTTTCCGTCAGCAGAAAGTCAAAAAATTCCAGCTCAAAGCCAAAGGACTCGTTCACCTGTTGCAGGTACTTCTTGTCGTACTGTTTTGTGCTATAAACGGCGAGTTTCATAAGACTTTCTCCAGTGATGTTGAATCACATTTAAGCTACTAAAAATATTTTACAAAATTTCAAATTTAATTGAAAGCTATGGCGATATTGAAAAATTCATCAACAACTATGCTTAGTGTAGGCGCAACCTTCAACTGAACGGTTAAACATGCCACAATACCCGTATTGAATGCTTAATTTTTCGCTAAATCAGGATATTAACTACCCATGCTGGGTAAATATAAAGCCGTTCTCGCGCTGTTATTACTGATTATTCTTGTGCCGTTGACGCTGCTGATGACGCTCGGGCTGTGGGTTCCCACGCTGGCGGGCATCTGGCTACCGCTCGGGACACGTATTGCATTAGATGAAAGCCCACGCATTACGCGTAAAGGTTTAATCATCCCCGATCTCCGTTATCTGGTGGGAGATTGTCAGCTTGCGCATATCACCAACGCCAGCCTTTCACATCCCAGCCGCTGGTTATTGAACGTCGGCACGGTAGAACTTGATTCTGCTTGTCTGGCGAAATTGCCGCAGCCGGAGCAATCCCCAGCCGCTCCAAAAACACTCGCGCAGTGGCAGGCCATGCTGCCTAACACCTGGATCAATATCGATAAACTGATTTTTTCTCCCTGGCAGGAATGGCAGGGAAAACTCTCTCTCGCATTAACCTCTGATATCCAGCAACTGCGTTATCAGGGCGAAAAAGTTAAATTTCAAGGCCAGCTGAAAGGGCAACAACTTACAGTCAGCGAACTGGATGTCGTCGCGTTTGAAAATCAGCCGCCGGTAAAACTGGTGGGGGAATTTGCTATGCCGCTCGTGCCGGATGGACTTCCTGTAAGTGGGCATGCTACTGCGACGTTAAACTTGCCGCAGGAACCGTCACTGGTGGATGCCGAGCTGGACTGGCAGGAAAATAGCGGGCAATTGATCGTGCTGGCACGGGATAACGGCGATCCGTTGCTCGATTTGCCGTGGCAAATTACTCGTCAACAATTGACCGTAAGCGATGGTCGCTGGAGCTGGCCGTATGCAGGTTTTCCTTTGAGTGGCCGACTGGGTGTCAAAGTCGACAACTGGCAGGCAGGGCTTGAGAACGCTCTGGTCAGCGGACGACTGAGTGTGCTGACCCAGGGGCAAGCGGGTAAGGGCAACGCGGTGCTTAATTTTGGCCCAGGAAAATTAAGCATGGATAACAGTCAGCTGCCTCTGCAGCTGACCGGTGAAGCGAAACAGGCGGACCTCATTTTATATGCCCGTTTACCTGCGCAGCTAAGTGGAAGTCTGTCTGACCCAACGCTGACCTTTGAGCCAGGCGCGTTACTTCGTTCAAAGGGAAGAGTCATCGATTCGCTGGACATCGATGAAATCCGCTGGCCTTTAGCGGGTGTAAAAGTCACCCAACGTGGTGTTGACGGACGTTTGCAGGCCATCTTGCAGGCGCATGAAAATGAACTGGGCGATTTCGTGCTGCATATGGATGGGCTGGCGAATGATTTTCTCCCTGACGCTGGCCGCTGGCAGTGGCGCTACTGGGGAAAAGGGAGTTTTACACCGATGAATGCCACCTGGGATGTCGCAGGAAAAGGTGAGTGGCATGACAGCACGATTACGCTGACCGATCTCTCCACCGGTTTCGACCAGTTACAATACGGTACGATGACGGTAGAAAAGCCGCGATTAATTCTCGACAAGCCCATCGTCTGGGTACGTGACGCACAGCATCCCTCCTTTAGCGGCGCGCTGTCACTGGACGCCGGGCAAACGCTGTTCACTGGCGGCAGTGTGTTACCGCCATCAACCTTAAAATTTAGCGTCGATGGGCGCGATCCTACCTATTTCCTCTTTAAAGGCGATTTACATGCTGGTGAGATTGGCCCGGTTCGGGTAAATGGTCGCTGGGACGGTATTCGTCTGCGCGGTAACGCCTGGTGGCCTAAACAATCACTGACCGTATTCCAGCCGCTGGTGCCACCCGACTGGAAGATGAACTTACGCGATGGTGAACTGTATGCTCAGGTTGCATTTTCTGCTGCGCCTGAACAAGGATTCCGCGCGGGAGGACACGGCGTGTTGAAAGGCGGTAGTGCCTGGATGCCAGATAATCAGGTTAACGGTGTCGATTTTGTCCTGCCTTTCCGTTTTGCCGATGGAGCCTGGCATCTGGGGACTCGCGGCCCCGTTACGTTGCGAATTGCCGAAGTGATTAATCTGGTGACAGCGAAAAATATTACGGCTGATTTGCAAGGGCGTTATCCGTGGACTGAAGAAGAACCCTTGCTGTTGACTGATGTTAGCGTCGATGTGTTAGGCGGTAACGTACTGATGAAACAATTACGTATGCCGCAACATGACCCGGCGCTGTTGCGGCTGAATAATCTTTCCTCCAGCGAACTGGTTAGCGCCGTCAATCCGAAACAATTCGCCATGTCCGGGGCATTTAGTGGTGCACTGCCGTTATGGCTGAACAATGAAAAATGGATTGTGAAAGATGGCTGGCTGGCGAATAGCGGGCCGATGACATTGCGACTGGATAAAGACACTGCGGATGCGGTGGTAAAAGACAATATGACTGCGGGTTCAGCAATTAACTGGTTGCGCTATATGGAAATTAGCCGTTCATCGACAAAAATTAATTTAGATAATCTCGGTTTATTAACCATGCAGGCCAACATTACAGGTACCAGTCGCGTTGATGGTAAAAGCGGTACGGTAAACCTTAATTACCATCATGAAGAGAATATTTTTACGCTGTGGCGCAGTTTACGCTTTGGCGATAATCTCCAGGCATGGCTGGAGCAGAACGCACGTCTGCCGGGAAATGACTGTCCGCAAGGAAAAGAGTGTGAGGAAAAACAATGAAAATTTTACTGGCTGCGTTGACGTCATCTTTTATGCTGGTTGGCTGTACGCCTCGCATTGAAGTCGCTGCACCTAAGGAACCGATCACTATCAATATGAACGTTAAAATTGAGCATGAGATCATCATCAAGGCAGACAAAGATGTCGAAGAGCTGCTTGAAACTCGTAGCGATCTTTTCTGAGGTGATGATGAAGAAAACATTACTTCTTTGTGCGTTTCTTGTTGGGCTGGTAAGCAGCAATGTAATGGCATTGACTCTGGATGAAGCCAGAACTCAGGGGCGGGTAGGTGAAACATTTTACGGTTATCTGGTTGCGCTGAAAACGGATGCTGAAACAGAGAAATTAGTAGCCGACATTAATGCCGAACGTAAAGCGAGTTACCAACAACTGGCAAAGCAAAATAATGTGTCGGTAGATGATATCGCGAAACTCGCCGGGCAAAAGCTCGTAGCTCGGGCCAAACCGGGGGAATATGTACAAGGGATAAACGGTAAATGGGTGCGAAAATTTTAATAGCAAAACCGCAATATCGGGATAACGCTACAGGAGAAGGCGATTGATCTATTTTCCTGAAACAAGGTGAATATTCAAAAACTCCTGTCAAATTGCCTTTTGCCCTGAAAAATGCATAGTCAAATATCTGTTTTAACTAATTGGCGTTGCAGTACATGCAACGCCAATTAGTTAGCGGAATTTACGTCGATACTCGCCTGGCGTCATCCCAAAGCGTTGCTTAAATCCCGTTGAAAAATGACTCTGGTCAGAAAATCCCCAATGAAAGCCGATGCCTGCCAGTTTTTCATCATCTGCGGCATGGCGAATCGCATCTGCACAAAAATCGAGACGACGGTTACGAATATATTGCGCGACTACCAAACCTTTATCGGCAAACATTCGGTACAAACTACGTACTGACATACCTGTCTCTCCGGCTATCCACTCCGGGCGTAATATCTCTTCGCGAATATTATCGTCTATCAACGTAACCACTTTTTGAAACTGACGTTCACGACGAGGTTGAACAGGTTCCCGCTGATGAAGTACCGGGCGCAGCAGACACACCATCGCCTGTAGCGCAGCTTCACTTTCTGTTTCAGAAAGTGCCGGATTATTCATGCTCTCCTGTAACAGGCGATGACTGAGTTGCACCATGGGTAAGTCAGCGTCCAGTCTTTCTGCGCAGACAGGTTTTTGATGGGGAAAATATTGTTCCAGCAGAGTGCGTGGCAAAAGTAATGAAATCTGTTTAGAAGACTCCTGCCAGTAAAGCGAACAGGGGCGTGAGGCATCGAGTAACGTAATATCGCCAGCGCCAATCTGCACCTGACGCTCATCCTGCTCCATTATTGCCTGACCACTAAGCTGAAAAACGGTGTAAAACCAGGCATCGTCGCTGCCTTTTACTTCCTGCCAGGTGCGGGATAAATTCACCCCGCTGGTTGTCACGGTACTCAGCTTTAGTCCTTTGGCAAAATGCGTGTCCAGTACACCCGTGTAACGCTCAGTCAGCAGGCGTCCGGTAAAATTTCCGCATACCTGATTGATTTGGGAAAGCCATTGCTGAAACTCATTATCCACTGCGGGGTTCATGGCACGTTTTCGCTCTGTGAAATGTATTTTTATTGTTGCATTTGTGTTGCAATAAACGAAGCTAATGAGCCTGACTATAGGAAATAAGTCTTGTCAGGCATAGAGACATAAGCGGTTATTGTCACGATTTGCGGAGCTTGTCACAGCTGACAAAGCGAATGTCACAGCGAAAAAAGTGACTTTTCTTGTCGCTGCGTACACTGAAATCACACTGGGTAAATAATAAGGAAAAGTGATGACAGAGCCGCATGTAGCAGTATTAAGCCAGGTCCAACAGTTTCTCGATCGTCAACACGGTCTTTATATTGATGGTCGTCCTGGCCCCGCACAAAGTGAAAAACGGTTGGCGATCTTTGATCCGGCCACCGGGCAAGAAATTGCGTCTACTGCTGATGCCAACGAAGCGGATGTAGATAACGCAGTCATGTCTGCCTGGCGGGCCTTTGTCTCGCGTCGCTGGGCCGGGCGATTACCCGCAGAGCGTGAACGTATTCTGCTACGTTTTGCTGATCTGGTGGAGCAGCACAGTGAGGAGCTGGCGCAACTGGAAACCCTGGAGCAAGGCAAGTCAATTGCCATTTCCCGTGCTTTTGAAGTGGGCTGTACGCTGAACTGGATGCGTTATACCGCCGGGTTAACGACCAAAATCGCGGGTAAAACGCTGGACTTGTCGATTCCCTTACCCCAGGGGGCGCGTTATCAGGCCTGGACGCGTAAAGAGCCGGTTGGCGTAGTGGCGGGAATTGTGCCATGGAACTTTCCGTTGATGATTGGTATGTGGAAGGTGATGCCAGCACTGGCAGCAGGCTGTTCAATCGTGATTAAGCCTTCGGAAACCACGCCACTGACGATGTTGCGCGTGGCGGAACTGGCCAGCGAGGCTGGTATCCCTGATGGCGTTTTTAATGTCGTCACCGGGTCAGGTGCTGTATGCGGCGCGGCCCTGACGTCACATCCTCATGTTGCGAAAATCAGTTTTACCGGTTCAACCGCGACGGGAAAAGGTATTGCCAGAACTGCTGCTGATCACTTAACGCGTGTAACGCTGGAACTGGGCGGTAAAAACCCGGCAATTGTATTAAAAGATGCTGATCCGCAATGGGTTATTGAAGGCTTGATGACCGGAAGCTTCCTGAATCAAGGGCAAGTATGCGCCGCCAGTTCGCGAATTTATATTGAAGCGCCGTTGTTTGACACGCTGGTTAGTGGATTTGAGCAGGCGGTAAAATCGTTGCAAGTGGGACCGGGGATGTCACCTGTTGCACAGATTAACCCTTTGGTTTCTCGTGCGCACTGCGACAAAGTGTGTTCATTCCTCGACGATGCGCAGGCACAGCAAGCAGAGCTGATTCGCGGGTCGAATGGACCAGCCGGAGAGGGGTATTATGTTGCGCCAACGCTGGTGGTAAATCCCGATGCTAAATTGCGCTTAACTCGTGAAGAGGTGTTTGGTCCGGTGGTAAACCTGGTGCGAGTAGCGGATGGAGAAGAGGCGTTACAACTGGCAAACGACACGGAATATGGCTTAACTGCCAGTGTCTGGACGCAAAATCTCTCCCAGGCTCTGGAATATAGCGATCGCTTACAGGCAGGGACGGTGTGGGTAAACAGCCATACCTTAATTGACGCTAACTTACCGTTTGGTGGGATGAAGCAGTCAGGAACGGGCCGTGATTTTGGCCCCGACTGGCTGGACGGTTGGTGTGAAACTAAGTCGGTGTGTGTACGGTATTAATCTGGTTCGCTCATAAGTAAAAAACGGCACCTGGTGCCGTTTTTTTGTCTGAAACAATCACTTATCTTTCTTCAGCGCCCCTAGCGTTGGCGTTTCGTCAAAGAAGTTCCATGGTTTCAGCAGAGTATGTACCCATTCGGTCGGCATAATCGGCCACTCTTCGGCGCGGGCCACATGTGTGGTGCCGGTGGTCATCCAGACAACGGCGTCGGTGTTGTCCAGCGACTCGTTATCCTTACTGTATTGTCCAAGACCGGTGTCATGAGTAGAACGGTTCGGATATTTGCCTTCCGGGAAACGCTCGCCAGGATGATAACGCGTTACCCAGAGCTGCTTGTCCATAAAGCTTAAACGATGATAGATCCACTCGTCCGGCGCGAACTGGGCACCTTTTGCTACCGGGTGAGTACCACCTGCATAAGGAATAATTTGATAGGAAACCGGATTGCCCATGCGGTTCTCTTTGTTCGGGTTACTCAACAGACGAATCGTGCCCGGATCAAATTTCTGTGCGGCATCCTGTTCATTGCCGATGTTGTACTGATTAACTTGCATGGTACTGGTGCGTGGGCCACCGGCAGTATTCGGTTTTACCACTGGGTCCATCGCCACCAGGCTGTTATTCTCGCCATCTACATCCAGATCGAGGCGGAAATTATAAATATGTTGGTGTGTAGTACCCACGATATTGTGATCGATAAGCGTGCCGTAGCGCGTGTCATCTTTCGCCGTCTCATCGTGCATGGTTTTCGCTTTAACACCTTTCACCGCTTCGATGCCCGTAGCACCGGCATCGATGCCAATAGTGCCGTTTTCATGGAAGATCCAGTCAAAAATGTAGTCATAGTTACCCACTGTACTGATCCAGCGCACCACTAACTCCCGGCGTTCGGTACTGACGTTGGGCTGGCCCATTTCCTGATGCTTATACTCCGGCCCGGCATAACGTTCAAATACCGCGATAGCGCGAGGGATCTCCATCGGCACGCCAGTGTAGTCGGCGATGGTTTCATTAAGGAGCACTGCGTTAGACGGGGCATCTTTACCACGAGCAATTGGTGAGGTTAGCGTGCCCATACCGTAGTCACCAGAGTCCAGATACGCTTTAAAGTACCAGCCAATATCAGGATCACCGTAAGGCACAATCATGCCGCCGAGAGAACCTTCGTACATGACTTTGCGTTTGGTGCCATTGTCGTTATAAGTCACGGTGGAGATCATCGGCCCGACGCGAGAGTTCATGCTGAGGTGAAAATCCCAGTTCCGCCAGTGAATCATATCGCCAGTAATGGTGTAATTTTTACCTTCAGGCTCAATGATTTGCATAGGCTTAACTGCCGGAGCAACGCGGTCACGGCCATCAAATGGGCGTGCGGTCATTGGCACCGGAACTACCGGACCTTCTTCAATCTTAACGATTTTTTTCTGTTCTAAATCAACGACCGCCACCAGGTTTTCGATGGGATGTGCCCAGTAGTTGCCATCACCGACATCAAGATAGCTGATGACTTTGAGCAACCGGGCATCTTGTTTCAGGCCATCTTTACCATCGAAATAACCTACGGTCAGCGGCGTGGTAATCACTTTTTTCGCATCAGTAATACCGCGTTTCTTCACGGCAGCGGCAAATTCTTCACTGTTGTTAATAATGTTCTGCACACTGGCGAAATCATCCAGCAACACCATACCGTGGGCGTCTTTAATGGGTTGCCAGGAGAGCAGTTTGTTGTTTTGCAGATCCACCACCGCTTCGATGATATGTTTGCCGTCGAGCATAATGACGTCGGCTTTGCGCGGCTGGTCAACCGGTTTGTTTTCCAGCGCAAACGCCCAGACAGCTTCTTTATCTGGCGGTAGCAGGGAGATCTCAGTAAAACGGGTATTGGGTTTGAAGTCCGCGGAAGCTTTAACAATTTCAACGGCCTGTTTAATTTCGTCCGCAGTTAGCGCATTAAGTGGGTGAGGGCGCTTTTCTACCTGAAAGGTTTGATCCAGCCCGGACTGGAAAACATCGTTAATAAAGGTGTCAGAAACCCAGGCTTTATTGTCTTTCATCACTACCGGTACTTGCAGTGCCAGAGGCTGACCATTAACAATTGCTGTTTGCGCACCAGGCTTCACTTTCACGTACGCGCCATCTTTAATCAGGGTAAAGAGCTGGGCGTAGTCGTCCCACTGCACATCGGCACCAAATTCTTTAAGCGTTTTATCCATTGGCACCATATGCGCTTCACCACCGTGGGCAAATACCGGCGCTTGCCAGGCGAAACTTAAGGCGACTGCCAACGCCAGGGTTGTTTTACGGGCAGAATACAGAGAGGGGCTTCCCATTATTAACCTCGTCAGATGTTGTGTTCTTGTTAGCAACCGCGCTCTGTGGGCGGTTTAGTCAGGTTCACATTATCAGTACTGATGCAAAGGGGATTGCCTGCACCTGCCAGGTTGTTTGGCAGGTGTGCCAGCTTTTCATACAGTGGATGCCCTGAAAATAGATGTACACATCATGCATAATGTGACAACGTCACAAAACTTAGTGAAATAAAAGGGCAACTATTCGCCGTTGCCCTTCATTCACCGATTAATCGACAAAATCACCGTGCTGCCTGGCCACCAGCGTCAGAATTGAATACAGCGCCACCGGGGTTTGATGCTGATTGAATACCTCTACAGCCCATTCCACCACACCTGTTGGTTTTTCTTCTGCGCTACGCTGTTTTTTCAGCGTCTTGCGCTTACAGGTGAGACGCACCTGGATGGTATCGCCTGGCTTTACGGGTTCGATAAAACGCAAGCTTTCCAGCCCGTAGTTAGCAATGACCGGACCGACACCGGCATCGACAAACAGACCCGCAGCCGCAGAAAGCACAAAATACCCATGCACCACCCGCTCACCGAAAATAGATTCGGCAGCAGCAATCTTATCCATATGTGCATAGAAATGATCGCCGCTGAGGCAAGCAAAGTTAACAATATCGGCCTCTGTCATTGTGCGGCGGGGAGTCAACAGGCTGTCGCCTGGTTGTAGCTCCTCAAAATATTTGCGGAACGGATGAATACGATCTTCTTCGACTTTCGCACCGCGCACCCACTGTTTACTGATAGCGGCAAGCATCGTCGGACTACCCTGAACAGCGGTTCGCTGCATGTAATGTTTCACCGCTCGTAAACCGCCTAATTCTTCACCGCCTCCTGCGCGACCAGGCCCACCATGTACCAGTTGTGGCAGTGGGGAGCCATGCCCGGTGGATTCTTTTGCCGACTCTTCATTGAGGATCTGAATTCGCCCATGCGTACGTGCCGCGTCGGCAATAAACTGACGCGCAATTTGCGGATCAGCCGTCACCAGCGTTCCCGCAAGGCTACCGCCGCCTGCACAAGCCAGTTGCAGAGCATGTCGCTGGTTTTGTGCTGGCATCAGCGTTGCGACAGGGCCAAAGGCTTCTGTTGCATGTATCGCCGGTGTTTCATCCGGCTGCGGACAGTACAATAAGGTTGGCGGGAAGAAGGCACCCGCAGCAGATAAATCCGCCTGACCACCGAGGCGAATCTCGCATCCTGCAGCCAGCAATATGTTCACTTTTTCCTGCACATCGGCACGCTGCTCAGCATTTACCAGTGCGCCCATTTTCACGCCTTCCTGAGCAGGATCACCGACCACGACTTTCTGTAATCGCGCAACCAGAGCATCACTGACAGCATTAACCAATGCCTGCGGCACAATAATCCGCCGGATTGCCGTACATTTTTGCCCGGCTTTTGTGGTCATCTCACGCACAACTTCACGAATAAACAGCGCAAACTCCGGTTGATCCGGGGTGACATCTTCGCCCAGTACGCAGCAGTTCAGGGAATCAGCTTCCATAGTGAAGGGGATAGATTTGGCGACGATATTTGGCTGAACTCGCAGCATCTGTCCGGTCGCCGCTGACCCCGTGAAAGTCACCACATCCTGGCTGTCCAGATGATCCAACAAGTCGCCAGCACTACCGCAGATCAGACTAATTGCGCCTTCGGGAACAAGACCACTATCGACAATTGATTTCACCATCGCCTGAGTCAGTTGGGCCGTCGCGGTAGCTGGTTTGATGATGGCTGGCATTCCGCCCAGCCACGTTGGTGCCAGCTTTTCCAGCATTCCCCAGCAGGGGAAGTTAAAGGCGTTAATATGCACTGCCACGCCTGACTTTGAGGTCAGTAAATGGCGCGCGGCAAATCCACCTTCTTTCGATAAGGGGATCAATTCATCTTCCGGCCACAGCGTATCGTCAGGCAGCTCCCGGCTACCGAGGCTGGCGTAAGTAAATAACGTCCCAATGCCACCTTCAATATCAACCCAACTGTCTGCCCGCGTTGCGCCTGTTTGCGCAGAAAGAGCATAGAAACGCTCTTTTTCACTCAGCAGATGTTTAGCGACCGCTTTAAGCATCGCCGCACGTTCGATAAAGGTCATAGCGCGAAGGGCGGGGGCACCTTTTTCAATGGCAAACTGGCGGGCAGCCGCCATATCAAGACCTTCACTGGTCACTTCCCATAACGCCTCGCCGCTAATAGCGTGGTGAATCAAACGGCTACGGCCCCGGCCAGACTGCCAGGTACCGGATAAGAAACTGGCTAACTGCTGCATCGCTACTCTCCAGATGTTTCACATTTCTGTTGCTAATAGTTAAATCGCGAATCATAAAAAGCAAGGGATCTTTTAACGAAATGTTAACTATGCGATCTGTATAGCAACTGCGGAAAACATTAATGCACTGATAAATAATGATTTATAAAAATAGGGTGCGAAATCCGTCACAGTTCAAACATACAAAATTTGTGATTTTACTTAACTATTGTGTAACTTTCATAAAACAATGTGATTCGTGTTTTTAATTAATTCACGAAAACTGGAATCGTAAAGGTGATGACGTGACCCAAGAAGAACGCTTTGAGCAACGGATAGCCCAGGAAA
>OBZD01000625.1_pt1 | contig 16513 bp, 16 predicted proteins | sample 1501551 | NCBI WGS metagenome assembly OBZD01 (sample SAMEA2580221, study PRJEB22360) | human gut metagenome | biome: human gut; feature: human-associated habitat; material: faeces | place: Denmark | collected 2008/2010 | reverse complement strand
AGAAGCAATATCATCACAATCAGATTTCAATTTCTTATATCTAGGCTTATGGCTGATGTCGAGGAACATACAATCTGCGCCGAGGCGTTTCATTTCATGGTCAATGGCGCGGGCGACAATATCGCGCGGGGCCAGTTCGCCGCGCTCATCAAAATCGGGCATAAAACGCGTACCATCCGGGCGCTTGAGATAAGCGCCTTCGCCGCGCAGTGCTTCTGTTAACAGGAAATTGCGTGCCTGTGGGTGATATAGCGCGGTAGGGTGGAACTGATTAAATTCGAGATTGGCAACCCGGCAGCCTGCGCGCCACGCCATAGCAATGCCATCGCCAGAAGAAATATCCGGATTGGTGGTGTACTGATAAACCTTCGACGCACCGCCGGTTGCCAGCACCACCGCTTTTGCGTGGCAGGTTTCCACCGTTTCTTTATTACGGTTCCATACCCACGCGCCAACAACCCGTCGCGTGCCCGGCAGGCCAATTTTGTCAGAAACAATCAGATCAACCGCGTTGCTGCGCTCCAGCACGCGAATATTCGGATGGTTCAGCGCCTTGCTCACCAGCGTGGTTTCTACTTCTCTACCGGTGGCGTCGGCGGCATGAAGAATACGACGGTGACTATGTCCACCTTCACGGGTCAGATGGTAACTTTCTTCGCCATTCGGTTGAATGTGGGTATCAAACAACACCCCCTGGTCGATTAGCCATTGCACACAGGATCGTGCATTGCTGGCGACAAATTCAACTGCATGGCGATCGCAAATACCAGCCCCGGCAATCAATGTGTCTTCCACATGCGAGTCAATGCTGTCAGTTTCATCAAACACGGCGGCAATACCGCCCTGGGCATAAAATGTTGAACCTTCCGTTACCGGGCCTTTACTTAGAACGATGACCTGATGCTGGTCAGCCAGGCGTAGCGCCAGTGAAAGTCCGGCTGCGCCGCTACCGATAATCAACACGTCACATGAATGTTCAGGGAGAGTATTCATTTTCTTTGTTTAATTTACTAAACATGGTTTGGTCAGCATAGCATCATGTTGTGCGGATAAACACCTGCTATTTTAATATTTGTTACAGTTGCTAAACACGCTGACGCAGGGCGGCGAGAAAAAGAGAAGTTACTGGCTGGTGGAGGATTAGGTGGTGAAATAAAAAGGCCGTTGGGTTACTCTTCAGGCAGTTAAATGGGCATTTCTACACAGATAATGCGATGTTCAGATTCTGTAGACTTATAATGATAGATAATGATCCGTCTACAGCATGACAAACAAAAACAGATGCGTTACGGAACTTTACAAAAACGAGACACTCTAACCCTTTGCTTGCTCAAATTGCAGCTAATGGAGTGGCGTTTCGATAGCGCGTGGAAATTTGGTTTGGGGAGACTTTACCTCGGATGAGCGAGCAGTTAACGGACCAGGTCCTGGTTGAACGGGTCCAGAAGGGAGATCAGAAAGCCTTTAACTTACTGGTAGTGCGCTATCAGCATAAAGTGGCGAGTCTGGTTTCCCGCTATGTGCCGTCGGGTGATGTTCCCGATGTGGTACAAGAAGCTTTTATTAAAGCCTATCGTGCGCTGGATTCGTTCCGGGGAGATAGCGCTTTTTATACATGGCTGTATCGGATTGCTGTAAATACAGCGAAAAATTACCTGGTTGCTCAGGGGCGTCGTCCACCTTCCAGTGATGTGGATGCCATTGAAGCTGAAAACTTCGAAAGTGGCGGCGCGTTGAAAGAAATTTCGAACCCTGAGAACTTAATGTTGTCAGAAGAACTGAGACAGATAGTTTTCCGAACTATTGAGTCCCTCCCGGAAGATTTACGCATGGCAATAACCTTGCGGGAGCTGGATGGCCTGAGCTATGAAGAGATAGCCGCTATCATGGATTGTCCGGTAGGTACGGTGCGTTCACGTATCTTCCGAGCGAGGGAAGCTATTGATAACAAAGTTCAACCGCTTATCAGGCGTTGACGATAGCGGGATACTGGATAAGGGTATTAGGCATGCAGAAAGAACAACTTTCCGCTTTAATGGATGGCGAAACGCTGGATAGTGAGCTGCTTAACGAACTGGCTCATAACCCAGAAATGCAGAAAACCTGGGAAAGCTATCACTTAATCCGTGACTCAATGCGGGGTGATACTCCCGAGGTGCTCCATTTCGATATCTCTTCACGCGTGATGGCCGCCATTGAAGAAGAGCCAGTACGTCAACCGGCGACATTGATCCCGGAAGCCCAGCCTGCGCCGCATCAATGGCAGAAAATGCCATTCTGGCAGAAAGTACGTCCGTGGGCGGCACAGCTTACCCAAATGGGCGTAGCCGCATGCGTATCGCTTGCAGTTATCGTTGGCGTCCAGCACTATAATGGACAATCTGAAACGTCCCAGCAGCCCGAAACGCCGGTATTTAATACACTGCCGATGATGGGTAAAGCCAGCCCGGTAAGCCTGGGAGTACCTTCTGAAGCGACCGCAAACAATGGTCAACAGCAGCAGGTACAGGAGCAGCGTCGTCGCATTAATGCAATGTTGCAGGATTACGAACTGCAACGCCGACTCCACTCTGAACAGCTTCAGTTTGAGCAGGCGCAAACCCAGCAAGCCGCTGTACAGGTGCCAGGAATTCAAACTTTAGGAACGCAATCGCAGTAATGAAGCAACTTTGGTTTGCCATGTCATTAGTGACAGGTAGCCTGTTATTCTCTGCTAACGCCTCGGCCACTCCCGCGTCCGGGGCGTTATTACAGCAGATGAACCTGGCCAGTCAGTCACTGAATTACGAGCTGTCATTCATCAGCATCAATAAACAGGGTGTTGAGTCTCTGCGTTATCGACATGCACGCCTCGATAACCGTCCTCTTGCACAATTGTTGCAAATGGATGGCCCGCGCCGGGAAGTGGTACAGCGCGGCAATGAAATCAGCTATTTTGAACCGGGACTTGAACCGTTCACGCTTAATGGCGATTACATTGTTGATTCTCTGCCATCGCTTATCTATACCGATTTCAAACGCCTTTCTCCTTACTACGACTTTATCTCCGTCGGGCGCACGCGTATTGCTGATCGTCTTTGCGAAGTCATTCGCGTGGTTGCCCGAGATGGTACACGCTACAGCTACATCGTGTGGATGGACACCGAATCGAAATTACCGATGCGGGTTGATCTCCTTGATCGCGATGGTGAAACGCTGGAACAATTTCGCGTGATTGCTTTTAACGTCAATCAGGATATCAGCAGCAGTATGCAGACGCTGGCGAAGGCAAATTTGCCGCCGTTGCTTTCTGTTCCTGTAGGTGAAAAAGCTAAATTCAGCTGGACGCCAACCTGGTTGCCACAGGGTTTTAGCGAAGTTTCCAGTAGTCGACGTCCGCTACCGACGATGGACAACATGCCTATCGAATCACGTCTCTATTCCGACGGATTATTCAGCTTCTCGGTAAACGTTAACCGCGCTACGCCATCGAGCACCGATCAGATGTTGCGCACCGGACGCAGAACCGTCAGTACAAGCGTACGTGATAACGCCGAAATCACCATTGTCGGTGAACTGCCGCCGCAAACGGCGAAACGCATTGCCGAGAATATTAAGTTCGGGGCAGCGCAATGATCAAAGAGTGGGCTACCGTCGTCTCCTGGCAAAACGGGCAGGCGCTGGTCAGTTGTGATGTTAAAGCTTCATGCAGCAGCTGCGCTTCACGCGCCGGTTGCGGTAGCCGCGTGTTGAATAAACTTGGCCCGCAAACCACGCATACCATTGTCGTACCCTGTGATGAGCCGTTAGTGCCGGGGCAAAAAGTGGAATTGGGGATCGCCGAAGGCAGCCTGCTTAGCTCCGCATTACTGGTTTATATGTCGCCGCTGGTGGGATTATTCCTTATCGCTTCGCTATTTCAGCTACTCTTTGCTTCTGACGTCGCAGCATTATGTGGTGCGATCCTCGGCGGTTTTGGCGGGTTCCTGATTGCGCGCGGCTACTCGCGTAAGTTTGCTGCCCGGGCAGAATGGCAACCGATCATCTTAAGCGTGGCCTTGCCGCCTGGCCTTGTGCGATTTGAAACATCTTCGGAAGACGCGAGCCAGTGATTTCACTGGCTTTGTTGCATTTTGCATAACAAATGCGAGGACGTTTCCAGATACCACAATCCATACGGTATGAACATTTCCTCGCCTCAATGTTGTAGTGTAGAATGCGGCGTTTCTATTAATACAGACGTTAAGCTCAGAACAGCGACTTCTAAAAGCCTGGTTAACCGGGCATTAAGGCACAATAATCATACTTTATGAAGAATATACGTAACTTTTCGATCATAGCTCACATTGACCACGGTAAATCGACGCTGTCTGACCGTATTATCCAGATCTGCGGTGGCCTGTCTGACCGTGAAATGGAGGCGCAGGTTCTCGATTCCATGGATCTTGAGCGTGAGCGTGGCATTACCATCAAAGCGCAAAGCGTGACGCTGGACTACAAAGCGTCTGACGGCGAAACCTATCAGCTTAACTTTATCGACACCCCGGGCCACGTAGACTTCTCCTATGAAGTTTCCCGTTCGCTGGCTGCCTGTGAAGGTGCATTGCTGGTGGTCGACGCCGGGCAGGGCGTAGAAGCGCAAACCCTGGCAAACTGCTACACCGCCATGGAAATGGATCTCGAAGTTGTGCCGGTACTGAACAAGATTGACCTGCCGGCAGCCGATCCTGAACGCGTGGCGGAAGAAATTGAAGATATCGTCGGCATCGACGCCACCGACGCGGTGCGCTGTTCAGCGAAAACCGGCGTTGGTGTGCAGGACGTTCTCGAACGTCTGGTGCGCGACATTCCGCCGCCGGAAGGCGATCCGGAAGGCCCGTTGCAGGCACTAATTATCGACTCATGGTTCGACAACTACCTGGGCGTTGTTTCACTTATCCGTATTAAAAACGGCACCCTGCGTAAGGGCGACAAAGTGAAAGTCATGAGTACCGGGCAGACCTATAACGCCGACCGTCTGGGCATCTTCACGCCGAAACAGGTTGACCGCACTGAACTGAAATGTGGCGAAGTAGGCTGGCTCGTATGTGCGATTAAAGATATCCACGGCGCTCCAGTCGGCGATACCTTAACGCTGGCGCGTAATCCGGCAGAAAAGGCGCTGCCTGGCTTTAAGAAAGTCAAACCGCAGGTATACGCCGGTCTGTTCCCGGTAAGTTCCGACGACTATGAAGCCTTCCGTGACGCGCTGGGTAAACTCAGCCTGAACGATGCCTCACTGTTCTATGAGCCGGAAAGCTCAAGCGCATTAGGCTTTGGTTTCCGTTGCGGATTCTTAGGACTGCTGCACATGGAGATCATCCAGGAACGTCTGGAACGTGAATACGATCTGGATCTGATCACCACTGCGCCGACCGTAGTGTATGAAGTTGAAACCACGTCAAGAGAAGTTATCTACGTCGACAGCCCATCCAAGCTGCCTGCGGTAAATAACATCTACGAACTGCGCGAGCCGATTGCAGAGTGTCACATGCTGCTGCCGCAGGCATATCTCGGCAACGTTATTACGTTGTGCGTAGAAAAACGCGGCGTGCAGACCAATATGGTTTACCACGGTAATCAGGTGGCGCTGACGTACGAGATCCCGATGGCGGAAGTGGTGCTCGACTTCTTCGATCGCCTGAAATCTACCTCGCGTGGTTATGCGTCTCTGGATTACAACTTCAAGCGCTTCCAGGCGTCCGACATGGTACGTGTAGACGTATTAATCAACGGTGAACGTGTTGATGCGCTGGCGTTGATCACCCACCGTGATAATTCGCAAAACCGCGGTCGCGAGTTGGTGGAGAAGATGAAAGATCTGATCCCACGCCAGCAGTTTGATATCGCCATTCAGGCAGCGATTGGTACGCACATCATTGCGCGATCCACCGTGAAACAGCTGCGTAAAAACGTACTGGCTAAATGTTATGGCGGCGATATCAGCCGTAAGAAAAAGCTGCTGCAGAAGCAGAAAGAAGGTAAGAAACGCATGAAGCAGATCGGTAACGTCGAGCTGCCGCAGGAAGCGTTCCTCGCCATTCTGCACGTCGGCAAAGACAACAAATAACCCTTAGGAGTTGGCATGGCGAATATGTTTGCCCTGATTCTGGTGATTGCCACACTGGTGACGGGCATTTTATGGTGCGTGGATAAATTCTTTTTCGCACCTAAACGGCGGGAACGTCAGGCTGCCGGGGACTCACTGGATAAAGCAACGTTGAAAAAGGTTGCGCCGAAGCCTGGCTGGCTGGAAACCGGTGCTTCTGTTTTTCCGGTACTGGCTATCGTATTGATTGTGCGTTCGTTTATTTATGAACCGTTCCAGATCCCGTCAGGTTCGATGATGCCGACTCTGTTAATTGGTGATTTTATTCTGGTAGAGAAGTTTGCTTATGGCATTAAAGATCCTATCTACCAGAAAACGCTGATCGAAACCGGTCATCCGAAACGCGGCGATATCGTGGTCTTTAAATATCCGGAAGATCCAAAGCTTGATTACATCAAGCGCGCGGTGGGTTTACCGGGCGATAAAGTCACTTACGATCCGGTCTCAAAAGAGCTGACGATTCAACCGGGATGCAGTTCCGGCCAGGCGTGTGAAAACGCGCTACCGGTCACTTACTCCAACGTGGAACCGAGCGATTTCGTTCAGACCTTCTCACGCCGTAATGGTGGGGAAGCGACCAGCGGATTCTTTGAAGTGCCGAAAAACGAAACCAAAGAAAATGGAATTCGTCTTTCCGAGCGTAAAGAGACACTGGGTGATGTGACGCACCGCATTCTGACAGTGCCGATTGCGCAGGATCAGGTGGGGATGTATTACCAGCAGCCAGGGCAACAACTGGCAACCTGGATTGTTCCGCCGGGACAATACTTCATGATGGGCGACAACCGCGACAACAGCGCGGACAGCCGTTACTGGGGCTTTGTGCCGGAAGCGAATCTGGTCGGTCGGGCAACGGCTATCTGGATGAGCTTCGATAAGCAAGAAGGCGAATGGCCGACTGGTCTGCGCTTAAGTCGCATTGGCGGCATCCATTAATAGCCATCTTCGTTCACGTTGTCGCCGTTATGGCGACAACGTGAATTATTTATGAGATAAATCTCCCGTGGCTAACGACATCCCCCGTCGTTGTGTATAGAATATTCCCCCGAAGTTTAAGGTTGGCACCTCCAGGTTGCCACGGCACACGAAACAGCGTTGGTCCCCATATACCGGTAAACTGAAACTGCAGCGAAGCAGTTAGCAGAACCATGTATATCAGGTCTGTTTCGTGTGCTGAATTGTTGACGCATTTATTTATTGGTATCGCATGAACCCCATCGTAATTAATCGGCTTCAACGGAAGCTGGGCTACACTTTTAATCATCAGGAACTGTTGCAGCAGGCATTAACTCATCGTAGTGCCAGCAGTAAACATAACGAGCGTTTAGAATTTTTAGGCGACTCTATTCTGAGCTACGTTATCGCCAATGCGCTTTATCACCGTTTCCCTCGTGTGGATGAAGGCGATATGAGCCGGATGCGCGCCACGCTGGTCCGTGGCAATACGCTGGCGGAACTGGCGCGCGAATTTGAGTTAGGCGAGTGCTTACGTTTAGGGCCAGGTGAACTTAAAAGCGGTGGATTTCGTCGTGAGTCAATTCTCGCCGACACCGTCGAAGCATTAATTGGTGGCGTATTCCTCGACAGTGATATTCAAACCGTCGAGAAATTAATCCTCAACTGGTATCAAACTCGTTTGGACGAAATTAGCCCAGGCGATAAACAAAAAGATCCGAAAACGCGCTTGCAAGAATATTTGCAGGGTCGCCATCTGCCGCTGCCGACTTATCTGGTAGTCCAGGTACGTGGCGAAGCGCACGATCAGGAATTTACTATCCACTGCCAGGTCAGCGGCCTGAGTGAACCGGTGGTTGGCACAGGTTCAAGCCGTCGTAAGGCTGAGCAGGCTGCCGCCGAACAGGCGTTGAAAAAACTGGAGCTGGAATGAGCATCGATAAAAGTTACTGCGGATTTATTGCCATCGTCGGACGTCCGAACGTTGGCAAATCCACATTGTTGAACAAACTGCTGGGGCAGAAAATCTCCATCACTTCCCGCAAGGCGCAGACAACTCGTCACCGCATTGTGGGGATCCATACTGAAGGCGCGTATCAGGCGATCTACGTCGATACACCGGGCCTGCATATGGAAGAAAAACGCGCCATTAACCGCCTGATGAACAAAGCGGCGAGCAGCTCTATTGGCGATGTTGAGCTGGTGATTTTTGTCGTTGAAGGCACCCGCTGGACGCCGGACGACGAAATGGTGCTCAACAAACTGCGCGAAGGCAAAGCGCCGGTAATCCTCGCGGTGAACAAAGTGGACAACGTGCAGGAGAAAGCCGATCTGCTGCCGCACCTGCAGTTCCTGGCAAGCCAGATGAACTTCCTCGATATCGTGCCAATCTCTGCCGAAACCGGGCTGAATGTTGACACTATTGCGGCAATCGTGCGTAAGCATCTACCTGAAGCGACTCATCACTTCCCGGAAGATTACATCACCGATCGCTCACAGCGTTTTATGGCGTCTGAAATCATCCGCGAAAAACTGATGCGTTTCCTCGGCGCTGAACTGCCGTACTCCGTGACCGTGGAGATCGAACGTTTCGTCTCTAACGAACGCGGTGGTTATGACATCAACGGTTTGATTCTCGTTGAGCGTGAAGGGCAGAAGAAGATGGTCATTGGCAACAAAGGGGCCAAGATCAAAACCATCGGGATTGAAGCGCGTAAAGACATGCAGGAAATGTTCGAAGCGCCTGTTCACCTTGAACTGTGGGTAAAAGTGAAATCCGGTTGGGCCGACGACGAACGCGCACTGCGCAGTCTCGGTTACGTTGACGATCTTTAAGAGTAACTCCGATGGAAGGCTGGCAGCGCGCATTTGTCCTGCATAGTCGCCCGTGGAGCGAAACCAGCCTGATGCTGGACGTCTTCACGGAGGAATCGGGGCGCGTGCGTCTGGTTGCCAAAGGCGCACGCTCTAAACGCTCTACCCTGAAAGGTGCATTACAGCCTTTCACCCCTCTCTTGCTACGTTTTGGCGGGCGTGGCGAAGTCAAAACGCTGCGCAGTGCTGAAGCCGTCTCGCTGGCGCTGCCATTAAGCGGTATCACGCTTTACAGCGGTCTGTACATCAACGAACTTCTCTCCCGCGTACTGGAATACGAGACGCGCTTCTCTGAACTTTTTTTCGATTACTTGCACTGCATTCAGTCTCTTGCAGGGGTCACTGGTACGCCAGAACCCGCGTTGCGCCGCTTTGAACTGGCACTGCTCGGGCATCTGGGCTATGGCGTCAATTTTACCCATTGTGCGGGTAGCGGCGAGCCGGTAGATGACACCATGACGTATCGTTATCGCGAAGAAAAAGGGTTTATCGCAAGCGTCGTTATCGACAATAAAACGTTCACCGGAAGGCAGTTAAAAGCGTTAAACGCACGGGAATTTCCTGACGCAGACACACTGCGCGCCGCGAAACGCTTTACCCGCATGGCGCTTAAGCCGTATCTTGGCGGTAAACCTTTAAAGAGCAGGGAACTGTTCCGGCAGTTTATGCCTAAGCGAACGGTGAAAACACATTATGAATGATGAGGATTGTCATGGCTGAATTACTGTTAGGCGTCAACATTGACCATATCGCTACGCTGCGCAACGCGCGCGGTACCGCTTACCCGGATCCGGTGCAGGCCGCGTTTATTGCCGAGCAGGCGGGAGCGGACGGCATTACCGTGCATTTACGTGAAGATCGCCGTCACATTACTGACCGCGACGTGCGCATCCTGCGTCAGACGCTGGATACCCGCATGAATCTGGAGATGGCGGTGACCGAAGAGATGCTGGCGATCGCCGTTGAGACGAAGCCACATTTTTGCTGCCTGGTACCGGAAAAGCGTCAGGAAGTAACAACCGAAGGCGGCCTGGATGTCGCAGGGCAGCGTGACAAAATGCGCGATGCCTGCAAACGTCTGGCAGATGCCGGGATTCAGGTTTCTCTGTTTATTGACGCCGATGAAGAGCAGATCAAAGCTGCGGCAGAGGTTGGCGCACCGTTTATCGAGATCCACACCGGTTGCTATGCTGATGCCAAAACTGACGCCGAACAGGCGCAAGAGCTGGCGCGTATCGCCAAAGCCGCGACCTTTGCCGCAAGCCTCGGTCTGAAAGTTAACGCCGGACACGGTCTGACCTATCACAACGTGAAAGCCATTGCCGCCATCCCTGAGATGCATGAACTGAATATCGGTCATGCCATTATTGGTCGTGCAGTGATGACCGGACTGAAAGATGCGGTGGCAGAAATGAAGCGTCTGATGCTGGAAGCGCGTGGCTAATGGCAATATTAGGTTTAGGCACGGATATTGTGGAGATCGCTCGCATCGAAGCGGTGATCGCCCGATCCGGTGATCGCCTGGCACGCCGCGTATTAAGCGATAACGAATGGGAAATCTGGAAAACGCACCACCAGCCAGTGCGTTTTCTGGCGAAGCGTTTTGCTGTGAAAGAAGCGGCGGCAAAAGCATTTGGCACAGGGATCCGCAATGGTCTGGCGTTTAATCAGTTTGAAGTATTCAATGATGAGCTCGGCAAACCACGGCTACGGCTATGGGGCGAGGCATTAAAACTGGCGGAAAAGCTGGGCGTTGCAAATATGCATGTAACGCTGGCAGATGAGCGGCACTATGCTTGTGCCACGGTAATTATTGAAAGTTAAAAATAATACCGTTCTCTTTAAAAAGTAAAACCCCCGAACTGGTAAGGAACGGGGGTTTTACTTTTTAACTTTAATTTTGTGCAGCATGCACCCTCAACAACAGCGATTATGGATCAGTGTACTTATCTTTTACAAGCAACTTGCAATCTTTAGCATAAAAACTCGAGCCTTTACGAAGAAAGCAATATTGATGGAAAGATTAACGTGACCGCCAATTCGTAAGTACATTAAAATTGGCTTCGTTATTGAAGATTTTGCTGTGCTTTACACCATGCCACAGAATTCCCCCATTGAAACGAGTGGTGTCGTCAAAGCTCTGGTGTGGAGTGCAGCATGCACCCTCAATAACTCGCACGTTCAGTTTTGGGGAGATGTAAGGGCTAATCTGAATGGCTGCATTCCTTGTTTAAGGAAAAACGAATGACTGATTGCCGATACCTGATTAAACGGGTCATCAAAATCATCATTGCTGTTTTACAGCTGATCCTTCTGTTCTTATAACACAAGGAAACGTACTTAAGGTGCGTCCGGTGAACCAGTCGGACGCACCTTTAATAACTATAAATAAGTGTCTGGGCAGATACTATATAAATTAACTTAGTGAATGATTATGCTAATGTCATCAATTAAATAAATATAATGGCGTTAAGGCTTCCCAGTAATATAATTAATACTCTACTTCCAGAGTAGAATATTAAATTTTATCCGCGTGGTGCATCAGCACAAATTTATCCCACAACTGTTCTTCTGTCTCGACATGCGCCGGATCTTTCACAATAGTATTGGGGATCGGGCACACCTTCTGGCAGGTTGGTGTCTCGTAGTGCCCTACGCATTCGGTACACTTATCGCTGTTAATCTCGTAGATATGATCTCCCATTGAAATCGCCTCATTCGGGCATTCGGGTTCACACATATCACAATTGATGCATTTTTTAGTGATTAACAACGCCATAAGGAAACTCTCAAAACAACACAAACCGGGCGGGCATTATACGCGCATTCTTTACTCAGACCAGTTTTTTCACCAGCGCTTCGCTATGACGAATACGTTCTGGTGCCAGTTCCAGATCCTGCTGAATCAGCGCAATGAACAGCAAATCCGTTAACATTCCCTGAGCGTGACAAGCAGAGATTGAAGCACTGTTTGTCGCTTGTTCTTCGGCAATGGTATACAGGCAATGAGAAGCACGCTGTTGCAGGGCATTCGGAGTAAAGCCGGTAATCGCCAGCACTTTTCCGCCCACTCGCAGCATCTCATCTGCCGCCAGGTTTAACTCGCGTCGTACACCGGTGTAGGAAATGGCTAATAACAGATCGTCAGGGGACGACGCCTGTACTGTTGCGAGTAGCGCATGCATATCGCGCACTGCGGCAGCATTGAAGCCAATCTTCATCAGCTTCCAGGCAAAGTTTTGCGCCACCAGACCCGAAGCGCCAATACCGGTCAGAATTATCCGCCGCGCAGAGCGCAACATTGTTACGCATTCATGCAGTTTCTCTTCACTATTAACGTTTAGCGTTGCGTACATAGCGGCAGTATTTTCTTTAATCAGTTTTTCGCCGACCAGCCGTAACGGATCATCACCGCGGATTTGGTTATGAATGGGCACGGAGGGTGATTCCGGCTGGCTTGCCAGCGCTTCACTCAACGCCAACTTAAGCGCCGGAAAACCTTTATAGCCGAGTTTTTGCGCGAACTTCACGACGCTGGACTGACTGACTCCGGCTTCGTTGGCCAGTTGCTGAGAGCTTAAATGGCGCGCCGTATCAGGTTGTAGCAGCAGATAATCCGCCAGTTTTTTATCACTCTGGGCAAGCCCCTGGTAACGCTGACGGATACGAAGTAAGCCGTTCATATCTTTCCTCGCGATGAAATAGTGGCGACAACAGGCAATATGAGACACACGCGAGTGAATTTTATATTCCATTGCCGCTAATTGCCATGAATTAAAAATTCCAGTTAGCCATGATGCGGTCGATTGTTGCCGGAAAAGTGATGATCTATCTGTTAGGCTATGTAGTAGCGAAAATTAATCAGGATGTTTCAGTCCAGAGGAGTATGGTTTGGCAACTCACGAGCGTCGTGTGGTGTTTTTTGACTTAGATGGAACATTGCATCAGCAGGATATGTTCGGCAGTTTTCTGCGCTATTTACTACGTCGCCAACCGCTGAATGCGTTACTTGTCCTGCCGTTGTTACCGATTATAGCCATTGCGTTATTGATAAAAGGTCGTGCGGCACGCTGGCCGATGAGTCTGCTTCTGTGGGGGTGCACTTTTGGTCACAGCGAAGCACGTTTACAGACGTTGCAGGCCGATTTCGTGCGCTGGTTTCGCGACAATGTTACCGCCTTTCCGCTGGTTCAGGAGCGATTAACCACCTACCTGTTAAGTTCCGATGCTGATATCTGGTTGATTACCGGCTCTCCGCAGCCGCTGGTTGAAGCGGTTTATTTCGATACGCCCTGGCTGCCGCGGGTTAATCTTATCGCCAGCCAAATTCAGCGTGGCTATGGTGGTTGGGTATTGACGATGCGTTGTCTGGGACATGAAAAGGTCGCACAACTGGAGCGCAAAATCGGCACTCCGCTGCGGCTGTACAGTGGCTATAGCGACAGTAATCAGGACAATCCGCTGCTTTATTTCTGTCAGCATCGTTGGCGAGTAACCCCGCGCGGTGAACTCCAGCAACTGGAATAGAGTAAAGCATAGCGTCCGTGTATAATGCGCCGCGCTTTTATAACCGGAGTTTTCTTTTTGTCTGAAGTCGAATTTAGCCACGAATACTGGATGCGTCACGCGCTGACGCTGGCGAAACGTGCCTGGGATGAGCGGGAAGTGCCGGTCGGCGCGGTATTAGTGCATAACAATCGGGTAATCGGCGAAGGCTGGAACCGCCCGATTGGTCGCCATGATCCCACCGCACATGCAGAAATCATGGCCCTGCGGCAGGGTGGTCTGGTGATGCAAAATTATCGTCTGATCGACGCCACGTTGTATGTCACGCTTGAACCATGTGTAATGTGTGCCGGAGCGATGATCCACAGTCGCATTGGTCGCGTGGTCTTTGGTGCGCGTGACGCGAAAACTGGCGCTGCGGGATCTTTAATGGATGTGCTGCATCATCCGGGTATGAATCACCGAGTGGAAATTACGGAAGGAATACTGGCGGATGAGTGCGCGGCGTTGCTCAGTGACTTCTTTCGCATGCGCCGCCAGGAAATTAAAGCGCAGAAAAAAGCGCAATCCTCGACGGATTAATTTTGTTTCTCTTCACTCCCTTTCCTGGAAAACAGCAGAGAGGGAGAATGGGTCAAATAGTTTGATGACGACTGGGAAAGAAACGAGAGAAAAGGAAATTTCTCTTTGCCCAACTCCGTAGGCGATACCGCCGGATAATCCTGCGCCAGTTGCATCGCCGCTTCTGTAGCCTGCTTCTCTTTCTCTTGCAGATAACCCACCAGGCTAATCTGATACTTACGAATATTTTCGACATAAGCGTAGGCTTCATGTCCACGAGCGTAGCCGTAAGTCAGCTTGCTGTAATAGGGTTTCTGGCTAAGTAAAGGCAGACGCTGTTTTACGTCAGCCCAACTGTCAGGATTCCCTTTGGTTTTTGCCGTCAGGGCGCGGGCATCCAGCATATGCGCATAGCCCATATTGTACGCAGCGAGGGCAAACCAGATCCGCTCGTTCTCCGGCACACTTTCCGGCACTTTACTCATCATATCCTGCAAATAACGCACGCCACCGCTGATGCTCTGTTCGGCATCGGTACGATCCGTAATGCCGAGGCTTTGCGCGGTATTTTTGGTTAACATCATCATGCCGCGCACACCCGTCGGTGAAGTGGCCTGTGCATCCCAGTGCGATTCCTGATAAGCAATAGCGGCCAGCAAACGCCAGTCAATTTCTTCGGCGTATTTCTCAAACAGGGGCTTTAACTGCGGCAGTACCGCATCGACGGCGCGTAAAAATGTGCGCGTATCGACGTAATCAAAATCATCGCCATGCCCCAGGTATTTCTCTTCAATGCGTGCCAGCGTACCGTCTTCATTCATTTCGTTGAAGAAGTCGAGCAGGGCGGCGGAAAGGGTATTATCGCCATCTAACGGGCTAAACCAAGTCACCGGTTGTTCATCGGTGATATCGAGCGCTACGGCGAGCTCCGGGTGAACGCGCTGAAACAGGCTGATGGCGACAGAATCAGCAATGGTGTAATCGAGTTTTCCTTCGATGACATCTTCCATTAATTCCGCAGAGCCTTTTTTGTCGTCTACCTTCCAGCTTAATTCCGGGAATTTTGTTTCTTTCAGGGTCTGGAGATCGTTAACCACCACATGACCCGGTGCAACGGTGAGTTGCTCCGCCGTCAGGTTGCCCAGCGTACGTGGGCGATACTGACCCACTTTATAAACCAGTTGTTGTGACACGGAATAATAGGTAGGACCAGGCTGATAATTTTTTACCCGCTCACTGTTATAGACAAGTCCTGCCGCCAGTAGGTCGGCGTTACCATTATCAAGGTCGTCAAACAGCTGGCTGATATTCTGCCGCACGGTCACTTTCAGTTTTACGCCGAGGTAATCGGCAAACTGTTTCGCCAGTTCGTAATCCAGGCCAAAAGGTTTCCCGTTGATTTCGTTATACGTCAGGGGAGTATGAATGGTGCTCACACGCAACTCTCCCCGCGCTTGAATGGCGGCGATACGGTTGTCGGCTTTACCAAACCAGGGAATGGATGGCCAGAGAGCGACCGCGAGCAGCAGTGCCAGAATGCCGATGAACAGATAATTAATCTTTAATTTTTTCAATTAGTTAATTCTCTGTGTCGTGCGCGTCCCAGCTTGAAAAAACGTAATAATAGTGAAAGGTTTACTCATAAATGAGCGGCATTTTGCGTAAACCTGCGCCAGATGGCAACTTATTACAGCCATTGGCGGCACGCGTTGCTAATTCACGATGGGGATTTTATTTCCACGCAAACGGTTTCGTCAGCGCATCAGATTCTTTATAATGACGCCCGTTTCCCCCCCTTGGGTACACCGAAAGCTTAGAAGACGAGAGACTTATGATGGAAATTCTGCGTGGTTCGCCTGCACTGTCGGCATTCCGAATCAACAAACTGCTGGCACGTTTTCAGGCTGCCAGGCTCCCGGTTCACAATATTTACGCCGAGTATGTCCATTTTGCTGACCTCAATGCGCCGTTAAACGATGATGAGCACGCACAACTTGAACGCCTGCTGAAATATGGCCCGGCACTCGCCAGCCACGCCCCGCAAGGCAAACTCCTGCTGGTGACCCCGCGTCCTGGCACCATCTCTCCCTGGTCTTCGAAAGCGACCGATATTGCCCATAACTGCGGGCTACAACAGGTAAACCGCCTTGAGCGCGGCGTTGCTTACTATATAGAAGCCGGTACGCTGACCAATGAACAATGGCAGCAGGTTACCGCTGAACTGCACGACCGCATGATGGAAACGGTCTTTTTTGCTTTAGATGATGCAGAGCAGTTGTTTGCCCACCATCAACCGACTCCGGTTACCAGCGTTGATTTGCTGGGGCAGGGCCGTCAGGCGCTGATCGACGCTAACCTGCGTCTTGGCTTGGCTCTGGCGGAAGATGAAATTGACTATCTGCAGGATGCTTTCACAAAGCTTGGTCGTAACCCGAACGACATCGAACTGTATATGTTTGCCCAGGCGAACTCCGAGCACTGCCGCCACAA
>OBZD01000614.1_pt1 | contig 16772 bp, 15 predicted proteins | sample 1501551 | NCBI WGS metagenome assembly OBZD01 (sample SAMEA2580221, study PRJEB22360) | human gut metagenome | biome: human gut; feature: human-associated habitat; material: faeces | place: Denmark | collected 2008/2010 | reverse complement strand
TACCACCATCTTCCCTAAATCAACCGCGGGAATGCCATGAAAAGCCGTCGCCTGTCGGGCAAAAGGCGTACGTAAACCGCTAACAATGGCGATACGATCGCCCTGGCGGGTAACCAGCGGTAAAACCTGACCCATAACACTCCCCTGTAAAAAAATAAATAAAGTGGTCTGACCTGATCATAGTCTTAACCATTTTTTTACATTTAGCCAAGTGGAGAAAAGGGAAAGTGGGAGCTATGACACAGAGAGAAAAGAAGAAGAGAAAAGAAAACGCCCCTGCCAGCAACTGACAGGGGCGTACGTACCCGAGAGGAATTAACGCAGACCCAGCTGGAAAATCAGCATTTCAGCTTCGCAGGCAAAAGTGAAATCGATATCCAGGCGCACACCGTCAGACTCTTCAGTGAAAGTCGGGGTGATTTTGCACGGTTCGGATTCCACGCTACGGGCTTTTTCAGTCAGCGCCGCCAGCGTTTGCTCTGCTTCTGCGCGGTTTGCAAACACGCGGCTGTAAGACGCGGTGCAGTCGGAGTTGTCCATAATGGTGCCAACATCCATACAGCAGCAAACCGGGGTTTCATCAGCACTACATTTACTCATCGTTGATTTCCTCTGTATGTGCACCCAAGGTGCCAGATAAACGTTGTGGATATTTTACGCTTCCGGAAAGTGCTGCTCCAGTTGTTAATTCTGCAAAATCGGATAAGTGACCGAAATCACACTTAAAAATGATCTAAAACAAAATTCACCCGAATCCATGAGTGCGCCACCTCCCAATTTTGCCAGCTGGATCGCGTTTCTTAGATCATATATGAAAAAAGATAGAAACATACTTGCAACATTCCAGCTGGTCCGACCTATACTCTCGCCACTGGTCTGATTTCTAAGATGTACCTCAGACCCTACACTTCGCGCTCCTGTTACAGCACGTAACATAGTTTGTATAAAAATAAATCATTGAGGTTATGGTCATGAGCCAGAAAACCCTGTTTACAAAGTCTGCTCTCGCAGTCGCAGTGGCACTTATCTCCACCCAGGCCTGGTCGGCAGGCTTTCAGTTAAACGAATTTTCTTCCTCTGGCCTGGGCCGGGCTTATTCAGGGGAAGGCGCAATTGCCGATGATGCAGGTAACGTCAGCCGTAACCCCGCATTGATTACTATGTTTGACCGCCCGACATTTTCTGCGGGTGCGGTTTATATTGACCCGGATGTAAATATCAGCGGAACGTCTCCGTCTGGTCGTAGCCTGAAAGCCGATAACATCGCGCCTACGGCATGGGTTCCGAACATGCACTTTGTTGCACCGATTAACGACCAATTTGGTTGGGGCGCTTCTATTACCTCTAACTATGGTCTGGCTACAGAGTTTAACGATACTTATGCAGGCGGCTCTGTCGGGGGTACAACCGACCTTGAAACCATGAACCTGAACTTAAGCGGTGCGTATCGCTTAAATAATGCATGGAGCTTTGGTCTTGGTTTCAACGCCGTCTACGCTCGCGCGAAAATTGAACGTTTCGCAGGCGATCTGGGGCAGTTGGTTGCTGGCCAAATTATGCAATCTCCTGCTGGCCAAACTCAGCAAGGGCAAGCATTGGCAGCTACCGCCAACGGTATTGACAGTAATACCAAAATCGCTCATCTGAACGGTAACCAGTGGGGCTTTGGCTGGAACGCCGGAATCCTGTATGAACTGGATAAAAATAACCGCTATGCACTGACCTACCGTTCTGAAGTGAAAATTGACTTCAAAGGTAACTACAGCAGCGATCTTAATCGTGCGTTTAATAACTACGGTTTGCCAATTCCTACCGCGACAGGTGGCGCAACGCAATCGGGTTATCTGACGCTGAACCTGCCTGAAATGTGGGAAGTGTCAGGTTATAACCGTGTTGATCCACAGTGGGCGATTCACTATAGCCTGGCTTACACCAGCTGGAGTCAGTTCCAGCAGCTGAAAGCGACCTCAACCAGTGGCGACACGCTGTTCCAGAAACATGAAGGCTTTAAAGATGCTTACCGCATCGCGTTGGGTACCACTTATTACTACGATGATAACTGGACCTTCCGTACCGGTATCGCCTTTGATGACAGCCCAGTTCCTGCACAGAATCGTTCTATCTCCATTCCGGACCAGGACCGTTTCTGGCTGAGTGCAGGTACGACTTACGCATTTAATAAAGATGCTTCAGTCGACGTTGGTGTTTCTTATATGCACGGTCAGAGCGTGAAAATTAACGAAGGCCCATACCAGTTCGAGTCTGAAGGTAAAGCCTGGCTGTTCGGTACTAACTTTAACTACGCGTTCTGATAACGCGTTCGCCTGGATAAAGTCACCTGCATAGCAGGTGACTTTAACTCCCCCACTTCACCGAAAGTAGTGTCCTCATTGCTTACCTCCTGAGTTTTGCAAACAGCCTGTTGGCAGCTTGCCCTTTCAAATCAATAAGCGGTATCCACAGACAAACCTGAAGGGAAAGGCATATTTTCAGGCGTTCTGCTCGTCCTTCTCAAAGAGTTTACTTTTCTGCATTTCCAGGATACTCCCCCCCCTGGCTATTGTGCGCTCATACACTCAAATTAAAGATAGGTTCTAAATAAATGAGCGTTTTTTGATAGTCTATTTCATTAGGTAATATATATTTGTAACAAATCAATCAAAATGGAATAAAATCATGCTACCATCTATTTCAATCAACAATACCAGCGCAGCTTACCCAGAATCCATCAATGAAAATAACAATGATGAAGTTAATGGATTAGTACAAGAGTTCAAAAACCTTTTTAATGGTAAGGAAGGAATAAGCACCTGTATTAAACATCTACTTGAGCTTATAAAAAACGCCATACGAGTAAACGACGATCCTTATAGATTTAATATTAATAATTCCTCAGTTACTTATATTGATATTGACTCCAATGATACAGACCATATTACTATTGGTATCGACAACCAAGAACCAATAGAATTACCTGCGAACTATAAAGACAAAGAACTCGTCCGTACTATCATTAATGACAACATAGTTGAGAAGACTCATGATATCAATAACAAGGAAATGATCTTCAGCGCATTAAAAGAAATATATGATGGAGATCCTGGTTTTATCTTCGATAAGATATCACACAAACTCAGACATACGGTAACGGAATTTGATGAGAGCGGGAAAAGCGAACCAACGGACTTATTTACCTGGTACGGTAAAGATAAAAAAGGCGACTCTCTCGCTATTGTAATTAAAAATAAAAACGGAAATGATTACTTATCTCTCGGTTACTACGATCAGGACGACTACCACATTCAAAGAGGAATTCGTATTAATGGTGATAGTCTCACCCAATATTGTAGTGAAAACGCCAGGAGTGCTTCAGCGTGGTTTGAAAGCAGTAAAGCTATCATGGCAGAATCATTTGCAACTGGTTCCGATCATCAGGTTGTAAACGAGCTCAACGGGGAAAGACTGAGAGAACCAAACGACGTTTTTAAACGTTATGGTCGAGCAATAAGATATGATTTTCAAGTGGACGATGCAAAATATAAATGCGACCATCTAAAAGAAATAGTTTCTACTTTAGTCGGTAACAAAATTAACGTTGGCCATTCTCAAAAAATATATAAGCATTTTAAGGATCTCGAAGGTAAAATTGAAGAAAGGCTTCAAAATCGCCAGGCTGAATATCAAAATGAAATTAATCAACCATCTGCGCCAGGTGTTAATTTTGATGATATTTAAAATTATTTTTCCAGTTTTTTGATTTTTCAACAGCTGAATATCGGAAATAGTCAGTGACGAACATCAGTATTTTTACATAATTACGTCTAGGTCATTGTCGGTTTATCTCCTTTTACTTGTGGTAATTGAGGGATAACAACAAAAAAGGTGAGTTTTGCGACTCACCTTTTTTATTTGTTTCTTATTCAGAATCAATATCTTTTAAATCATCCTGAATCGCTTGTGCGTTCGGATTTTCCTGCGGTTTGAGTTCGCCGCCATTAGCGATGAAATCATGACGCTGGAAGTACGCTTCGCGCACCATAATATAAGGATCGGACGACTGACGCAGCAGACCATCGGAATCCAGCAGCTGAGCGCGGGTTTCGATCCCTTCAAGCGTCCATTTACCCACAGACATCGGCCAGGTCAGCCAGGAAAGAACCGGGTAAAGACCATCCGCCATATCACCACCGTCATCACGCAGCGTGAAGCTACCGTAGAACGGTAACTGAACGTAAGGCCCATAACCCACGCCATAATGACCAAGCGTACTACCGAAGCGGTGAGGTTCAGTCCGTTGCAGTTTCGGGTTCGCCATCCCTGCAACATCAATAAAACCGCCCATCCCCAAAATGGTGTTCAGGAAAAAGCGGGTAAAGTGGACCATCCCCTGATAAGGGTCGCCCTGCAAGAAGTAGTTAACCATCACCGCAGGTTCTTCAAGGTTGCCAGTAAAGTTGCTCAAACCGTTACGCGCCGGTTGCGGAACATAATCACGCCAGGCGACAGCGACCGGTCGAACAATATACGGGTCTAATACATTGAAGTTGAAGTTGTACATGGTGCGGTTGAACCCTTCTAACGGGTCAGAACGCCCTTGCTGATCTGTACCGGAACTCGCACACCCCACCAGAAGCGTAGTTCCCAGAGCAAGCGCCGACAGGCGAAGCTTCATAAATGTCTCCCTGTTTTTTTATGGCTTATGCAGTTTGCCATCCATGACGGAACGATACCGTATCCGCCTGTTTAGGTGTGGGCGATTGTAACAGCACGTCAACTGATGTCCAGACGCCCTGATTTGCTGATTTGATCATAGCCTGGTAATCGCCGCCCTGTAGGCTACTTGATTCTATAGAAACAGAAAAAGGCAAACGCAGCCTTTTCTACATTTTCAGAGTAACTCCCGTCAGTTGCGAGCAAAAAAGCCGCTACGCTTTAGCTATACGTGCTAATTCAAGAGAAGAGACCATGGACAACGACAAAATTGATCAACACAGCGACGAAATTGAAGTTGAGAGCGAAGAAAAAGAGCGCGGCAAAAAAATAGAAATAGATGAAGACCGACTCCCCTCCCGGGCGATGGCAATTCATGAGCATATCCGCCAGGATGGTGAAAAAGAGCTGGAACGCGACGCAATGGCGCTACTGTGGTCAGCCATTGCGGCGGGTCTGTCGATGGGCGCTTCGTTACTGGCAAAAGGGATATTTCAAGTCGAACTGGAAGGTGTGCCGGGCAGCTTCTTGCTGGAGAATCTCGGTTATACCTTTGGTTTTATTATCGTCATTATGGCCCGCCAGCAATTATTTACCGAAAATACCGTGACTGCGGTACTACCCGTCATGCAAAAACCGACAATGAGCAACGTCGGCTTACTTATGCGGTTATGGGGCATCGTGCTGCTGGGTAATATTCTCGGGACAGGTATTGCTGCGTGGGCATTTGAATATATGCCTATCTTCAATGAAGAAACTCGCGATGCATTTGTCAAAATCGGCATGGATGTGATGAAGAACACCCCCAGCGAGATGTTTGCCAACGCGATCATTTCCGGCTGGCTGATCGCCACTATGGTATGGATGTTTCCTGCAGCGGGTGCGGCAAAGATTGTGGTGATTATATTGATGACCTGGCTTATTGCCCTGGGTGACACCACCCATATCGTGGTCGGTTCTGTTGAAATCCTCTATCTGGTGTTTAACGGTACGCTGCACTGGAGCGATTTCATCTGGCCCTTCGCACTACCTACTTTAGCGGGGAACATCTGCGGCGGCACCTTTATCTTCGCGTTAATGAGTCATGCACAGATTCGTAACGACATGAGCAATAAGCGTAAAGCAGAAGCACGCCAAAAAGCAGAACGTGCGGAAAACATTAAGAAAAATTATAAAAACCCGGCATAAATGGCGAGGGTTTAAGCAATCGAGCGGCAGCGTACTTACCCCGCACTCCATTAGCGGGTATACTCATGCCGCATTGTCCTCTTAGTTAAATGGATATAACGAGCCCCTCCTAAGGGCTAATTGCAGGTTCGATTCCTGCAGGGGACACCATTTATCAGTTCGCTCCCATCCGTAGCAGTCCGCAAAATCCCCTGAATATCAAGCCTTCCGTAGATTCACAGTTCGTCATGGTTCGCGTCAGATCGTTGACAGCCGCACACCATGACGGGTAAAAAGTGGATAAAATAATTTTACCCACCGGATTTTTACCCATGCTCACCGTTAAGCAGATTGAAGCAGCAAAGCCGAAAGAAAAACCATACCGCCTTCTCGATGGTAATGGCCTGTACCTTTATGTCCCTGTATCCGGGAAAAAGGTATGGCAGCTTCGCTACAAGATTGACGGTAAGGAAAAAATACTGACCGTAGGAAAATATCCGCTAATGACTTTGCAGGAGGCAAGAGATAAAGCATGGACCGCGAGGAAAGACATCTCGGTTGGCATCGATCCGGTAAAAGCGAAAAAGGCTTCGTCTAACAACAATTCCTTTAGTGCGATTTACAAGGAATGGTACGAGCACAAGAAGCAAGTCTGGTCAGTAGGCTATGCAACTGAACTTGCCAAAATGTTTGATGACGACATTTTACCCATCATCGGCGGCCTTGAGATTCAGGATATTGAGCCGATGAAACTGCTGGAAGTAATCCGCAGATTTGAAGATCGCGGTGCAATGGAGAGAGCCAACAAAGCCCGCAGAAGATGCGGCGAGGTTTTCCGTTACGCTATTGTCACTGGTAGGGCTAAATATAACCCGGCACCTGACCTTGCTGACGCCATGAAGGGATACCGCAAGAAGAACTTCCCGTTTCTTCCTGCAGACCAGATCCCTGCATTCAACAAAGCACTGGCAACATTTTCAGGAAGTATCGTATCGCTCATTGCGACCAAAGTTTTACGCTACACAGCCCTAAGAACGAAAGAGCTTCGTTCCATGCAATGGAAGAACGTCGATTTTGAAAACAGGATTATCACCATTGACGCCAATGTGATGAAGGGGCGCAAAATTCATGTGGTCCCGATGTCAGACCAGGTGGTTGAACTTCTCACTACACTAAGCTCAATCACCAAACCAGTATCAGAGTTTGTTTTTGCCGGGCGCAACGATAAGAAGAAGCCAATCTGCGAGAACGCGGTATTGCTTGTGATCAAACAAATCGGCTATGAGGGTCTGGAAAGCGGTCACGGATTCAGGCATGAATTCAGCACGATTATGAACGAGCACGAATGGCCTGCTGACGCTATTGAAGTGCAACTGGCACATGCCAACGGCGGATCTGTGCGCGGGATTTACAACCATGCTCAGTATCTGGATAAGCGCAGAGAAATGATGCAGTGGTGGGCGGACTGGCTTGATGAAAAGGTGGAGTGATCCGCCTTAACAACTATCGAATATCACAAAGCCTTGCAATCCAGTACAAAGCTTTGTTTGTCTCAGTTTTGTCTCATCAACCACAGCAAGTCATCGATCGATTGAGACTTGGATGATAGACTTCATGCCTTTGATTATTAGCTGATAGAAGAAATGTTAAAGCTATTTGCAAAGTACACCTCGATTGGTGTGCTGAACACCCTTATACACTGGGTGGTTTTTGGTGTATGTATCTATGCCGCGCATACCAATCAGGCTCTGGCAAACTTCGCAGGTTTTGTTGTGGCTGTGAGTTTTAGCTTCTTCGCGAATGCAAAATTCACATTCAAAGCATCAACTACAACGATGCGCTACATGTTATATGTCGGGTTCATGGGAACACTGAGTGCAACTGTTGGATGGGCTGCTGATAGATGTTCACTTCCTCCAATTGTCACTCTCGTCACCTTCTCCGCCATCAGCCTGGTGTGCGGTTTCGTCTATTCAAAGTTCATTGTCTTTAGGGATGCGAAATGAAGATATCTCTTGTAGTTCCTGTCTTCAATGAAGAAGAAGCGATACCAATTTTTTATAAAACGGTACGTGAATTCGAAGAGTTGAAGCCATATGAAGTGGAAATTGTTTTCATAAATGACGGCAGCAAAGACGCTACGGAGTCAATTATTAATGCTCTGGCTGTTTCAGATCCTCTAGTGGTTCCGCTGTCATTTACACGAAACTTTGGTAAAGAACCAGCATTGTTTGCAGGGCTAGACCATGCAACCGGAGATGCTGTAATTCCAATTGATGTTGACCTGCAAGACCCAATTGAGGTTATTCCTCATCTTATTGAAAAGTGGAAGGCAGGCACTGATATGGTGCTGGCCAAACGTTCAGACCGCTCTACAGATGGACGTCTGAAGCGAAAAACTGCTGAATGGTTCTATAAGCTCCACAATAAAATAAGCAATCCAAAGATTGAAGAGAATGTTGGTGATTTCCGGTTAATGAGCCGTGAAGTTGTCGAAAATATTAAGCTTATGCCAGAGCGAAACCTTTTTATGAAAGGAGTACTGAGTTGGGTAGGAGGTTCGACCGACATCGTCGAATATTCCCGCGCAGAGCGTGTTGCTGGTAATTCAAAATTCAATGGATGGAAATTGTGGAATCTTGCTCTCGAGGGAATAACATCGTTCTCCACATTTCCTCTTCGTATATGGACATATATAGGATTATTCGTTGCTGGATGCTCATTTATATATGGTGCATGGATGATATTTGACACTCTGGTATTTGGTAATGCAGTTAGAGGTTACCCGTCGATTATAGTATCAATCCTCTTTTTAGGAGGAGTGCAACTTATAGGTATCGGTGTTTTGGGTGAATATATTGGAAGAATATACATAGAAACAAAACATAGACCTAGATTTTTATTGAAGGATAAGAAATGAAAAAGAATATAATACTCCCAATACTTTTAATTTTATCTGTATTTATATTCTGTTTGTCCGTTGCACTAAAAAGCAGCATTAATTCAGACTCAGCCTCTATGTATATAGAGGCAATGGACATGGCTAATGGCAACTGGCTTTTAAATGGATGGGACCTGTCAACTGTTCCTTTCTATTTTACAGACACCTTACTTTACGCAGTAATAATAAAGATATTTGGTTCGCATGAAATATTCATGTGGATTATACCGACTATAATATACACGCTGTGTGTATTTATATCATCATTATTAATATATTCTTCCAAGAAGAATTATATTGGGCTGATTGCATTGCTTTTTTGCGTTGCTATGCCTTCTGTGTATGCTTCTAATTTTACATTGGCAATGTGCATACATGTAGGGACAATTCTATTGTCGCTAACGTGTGTATATTTTATCTCTAAAAAATCCAGGTATGCGCCAGCAATAATAATTCTTATGTCCCCACTCGCTACTTTTAGCGATAAAATTTTCCTGTATTATTTTACGCTACCATTAATGGTGGCTATTGTTTTCTCGCTGTACTATGGTTACAAAAAAAAGAAAGAATGCTTTATCTTGTTGATTTCACTATTTGTTTCTGTGGTATTATACAAGCTTATTTCTTTTCTTTCTTGTACATACGGAATTATTACCACTCCATGGTCGGCACCCCAAAAATTTGTTGAGTATGACAGATTCCTTTTTAATCTAGATCTATTAATAAAAGGGGTGATTTATTATTTCGACGCTTTCATTTTCGGTAAAGAACTCGGACCTCAGTCCATTATTTATGCCGGAAGGTTTTTATCTATGTCAATTTGGCTGTCTATCCTTGTCGTTGCGTCAATAAAAAGGTTCAGGAGCACCGTAATTGACACATATTTAGTTATTGTTCCCGCCTTAATGCCAGCAGCCTATATATTCAGCAATTTACCAGTCGACTTGATGACAACCAGGTATTTTTCATACTCATTTATAACAGGAACTATAATAATAGGTAGATATATACAGGAGTGCAAAGTAAAACCAATTGCATTAATTGGCATGGCTTTATTTCTTATTGTAATAAATTTTCAACAAATAACATTAAACAAGCCGAAAGATGATTATTCAAGAGTCGCAAAGTACATTGCAAATAATAATCTTGGAGATGGGTTTGGTACATTTTGGGAGGCATCTTCTACCAGCGTCAGGGGTAGTAAAAATATTTACCCTGTGCTATTCGACAACGGTGAGTTTGTTAATATGAATTGGTTATCGAAAGATGCATGGTATAGCACTAAATCAAGATACATTGTTATAAAAAACGATGACACTGAAATATCAAAAGTTAGTAAAGAGTTCGGCAGTGATTTTTCCATAATAAGATTTGGTGATCTAGCCGTCATTTCTTACAAAGACGAAAGGATATCTGTCAAAAGGTAATTAATTTCGAAATAAATATGTGCGCATGCATAAATAACGTATGCGCACATATCCAATCATCCCCTTCTTAACGAAGCCATTTCAAGTATCATACACTCAGAATAAGAAACCCCATATACTCCATCTGAATATGTAACCAAACCATAATTAATGGCATCCAGTCCTTTTTTCTCAAACTCAGATATAATGTCTTGCGCTATCACACCAAAATGTATTTTACTATCTACATTGTCGTTCCATTTGTATTGTTTGAACTCAACATTTCTCCATGCATCCAGAACTACATCTGGAATTTTTTCAATATTGCTTTTTTTGTTTCTGTCTGAAGTTTGAATCGTTCCATTTGCAGCATATACAACAGACCATCTATTAGATGATATTCCCAATGCCACTGAACCATCTGTTCCTGGACGAACTGCTTCGTTATTGATGTTAAGCACTTCAATTCCATTCTGTTTTATGATAGTGCTTCCTGTGGAATTAATTACGCTATCAGAAATAAACCCGGTATTACCAAAAACTTTGCTTTGCTCACCATTAGCATTAACGTTTGTAGACGTATGCGGCACTATCGTGTTTCCTATGACCGAATGGTAGTTACCGGTTGCTAATTGCACAGCTTCTGATTGAGTGAACGCGCTCCCAGACGGAACTATAGAACATCCTGTAACTGCAATTCTGGCGAGTGAGGACCCTTCACCATAGATAGCCGCGCCGTTGTTGCCCTGCAAGCTGCATGCTGAAAGCGTTACCCCGGCTGAGTTAACAAGATGTACACCGTTATTACCATTAGCGAAGAATCTGGTGCTAACGACTTTTAGGTCGGTAACAAGATTACAGAACAGGCCGTGCCCTGCGACGTTAGTTGAGTCTTGAGAAGAGGTACGCCCACCACTAATCCAGCTACCATGAATAGTCCCGTCCAGTACGCCGCCAGATACACCTTCAAGGTACACGCCTTGGTTCCAGTTACTGTCGATATCGCAGTTGTTAATACTTATCCACATACGTTGACCAGGGATAGTCAGCTGCATATACACGCCGTAGTTCTGGTTGTTGATAAACTTAACATTGGTCAGCACGGTGGAAGCAGAATCCACAAAACGGCAGCCACCAAGAACGTTACCGTTCACCAGACAGTCTGTTACTGATATCCAGCTATTAACCAGACCAGGCCGTGAACTTATCGACCATATGGCAAACTCACCGCCGCCGCTAAAGTAGCAGTTATTGAAATCTATAAGTTCTACCGAGTCAAGGTACGCGCCATTTTTACAGTTGTTGACGAAGACTCTTTGCACGTTTATATAACTGGCGTTGATAATTTCCAGGCCATTCATAGTCTTGCCATAGTCGTTTGCGATAACAAGGTCGGCGACGGTAGCATATGACACGGCACCGGTTGGGTACCCCGTTCCATGGATAGATATAACTGGGTCAGTCATACCACTCGCTGTTTTTATCTGACTACCATAACCTGTGCCTCGAAGTGTCTGGAAACTCTTAATATTGATACTACCGCTTACAGTGAAGTTCCCCACCGGTACAAATACTTCATTGCTGGCAGCTAACGCTCGGTTAAATGCGTTTGTATAGTCAGGGTCTATTCCTAAGTAGAAGTCCAATACAGATACTATTTCCTTATTTTTATCGTGCTGTGTTCTTTTTGCTGAGTCAGGAAATGGCTGTTTGACACATACAAGATTATCTCCATCACCAACATCACCACTAGAAAGCCTTTGCTCTAACCGATCTGGGTCATACTTCAGCACATTCGGAAAATAAAACTGCTGAGCACCGTATGCATCATAAACAGCCATAGAATGGCCTTGCACAGTTACGAACTTGGCAATCTGTCCGTTATATACCGGATAACCAGCAGCGTTAATGATGATTGGTTGCGAAACAGGAACGTGAGAGCCGTCTTCGTTCTCCACATAAACCTGAATCTGGTTTTCAGGATTTACCGGGTCAGTGTCAATTTTTCCTATATAAATTTTGCCATTGGCTAACGCTTTAAAAGAACGCGCCATAGTGAAGAGTTGCGAAGGCATGCTTACCACAACATTTGCGGTGATATCTGACATTTCATTGCTCCAGACGAATGATATGATGCAACCACGATGTGATTGCATACCGAAATGGTACTATTGAGTATTTATCCAGTAGGTTACGATGCCATTCCACCCAACTGGTGAGGCATCAAGGATGTACAGCAAATACGACGAGGCGCAGTTTCACTTGAGACTTCCGCATGAACTCCACGCGAAAATTAAGCAGCGTGCGAAGATGAATAACAGGTCGCTGAACTCAGAGATAATTGCAGCGATTGAGGAATCATTGGATAAACAAAGCTCTGCATCAGTTTACATTGACGATGCAGAGCGTATGGCAGAACAACAATCTGATATGGTTAAGAAAATTGTCTTTGATACGCTCAAGAAGCTATATAAAAAAGACAGCAGATAACCATCCGTTACGGAGGATTTATGCACAGAGATATGCTGAATATTGCGTTCTACATATTTGGTTTTTGCACGTTCCTGGTGTTTGCGAAGCTATTCTGACAGCGCATCAGACTTAGCCCCCTGCGTCAGAGCGTTAATGGCCTTTTGTGCCTGCTGCATGGCTTTCTCGAACACTGTTGATCCGCGTGGGGTGTTTGCCATTCGGAGCATTGCATTTCTGAATGGCTCGCTCTCATAGGCGCGAGTAAGAAGTCCATAGCTTACTGCTGCGCCAGTTGTTGCAGGGTTCATTGCCGTCCCATACCCAATAATGAACGGGATGGTTTGCTGCCCTGTTGGTGTTGTTACTGCTGCTTTTGCAGCCTGCTGCGTGGATTGCAGGTAGTTTTTCAATCCTTTCAGATAAGCGGCTTCCTGACCTTTAAATGTGATGCCAGTCTGGTTTTGCAGGATATTAAGCTGCCGAAGGAACTGGTCAGGGGATCCGCCAGATTTCTCCATCGCCTTTCCAATGATGCCATTGCGCATTTGCTCCCTGCCAACACGACCAACTGAGTTATACAGCGTCTTAATTTCAGATTTGTTCTTGCTGAATAGCATGTTGTTGACAACTTCCGGCGTCAGATCGCCTTTCATGAGAACATTCTTCAGCCTGGTATTCTTTAGTTTCGCCGCTTCGTCAGCGTAGACGGCATTGGCCTGCTGATATTTACGGAGAGTATCGTTGCCAAGATTCTGACCAATGGCACCATTGATATCGTCAGTCATTGCCTTGTAAACGCGCTGAATGGCAGCATCGGAACGGTTTGGTAACACTGGTCGCTCACCCTTCACGTCCATTCTGAACTGACTGCGCAGGTCGCTTAATTGCTTCAAATCCAGATTTACCGGACCATCAGGGCCAGCATTGCGAACAAGCTCATCACGATATGACTGAAGTTTTGAAATTGTCTCGTTATCAGCTACCTTACCAAGCTTCTGCAGATTAGATATCTCAGTATCAATCTGCTGAATTGCTCGCGCAGGCTGAATGTTTACGCCAGCCATAGCATTCTGAACCTGCTCCAGTCGATTACCGGCGGCACGACGAATTCCTGATGTTTTCGCTTTAAGGCTGTCAATAACAACCGCTGGATCATACTCACCGAATTTATCAGCAAATCTCTGCACCAACTGGCTTCTCGCTTCCTGTTGCGTTGCTCTCATTCCGCTTGTGCCAACCAGAGGGATATTTTCTGCTGTAGTCTGCGCCATTTTTCCGACGCGGGAAGTTGGTTGTAACAGGTCTGTGGTGTGCAGAGGAACTCCTTCACGCTCTGCAAATCTGATAGCCTGTTGCGCTTCTGGTGCGATAGCACCACGAACGCCACGATAAGCAGCACCTAATCCACGTCCAGCAGCGTTAATAGCACCGCCAGCAAGTACACCAACGCCTAAATCGGTGGCGAGTGCTTCCGCATCATCTTTCGCACTATTTGCAGCAAGTGATCCAACTGCGTTTTCTGCTAGAAGGCGAGTTGCCCCCTGAGCAATTCGACCAGCAAGTGTTGGTGCCTGTGCTGCCGCTCTCTCAACGCCAGCAGTAGTGAGGTAAGGCAATGCTTCAGCAAATACCCTTCCCTCTGTCGTTTGTGGAGTCAGCGCGCCTTGCTGAAGGCCAAAGTCCTGCTCTAATCCCTGCGTTGTTACTCGTGGCGCTGGTTGATATGTACCATCGCCAATGCCGAGTTTACCGCCAGCCCAAGCCGCCGCGCTTGTTACAGCATCGGCAACTGATGCAGGTATGTTTGCCACGTTCACGCCAGCCTGCACCAGTCCGCGACCAGTCTCTTTTACTGCTTCGCCAAGATCAGACATAAATCCACTTTGCTGTGGTTGTTGCTGTGCTACTGGTTGCTGTGTCTCCACTTGCTGCACAGATGGCAATGGATAGGCAGCATAGAAAGCTTGCTTAGCCTGCTCTGCATTTTCTCCGGCTTGCGGGGCCACGACTTCATTGAAGTATTGCTCCTGAGCCTGCGCTTTTTGTTCTGGTGCTAACGCCTGATACTGTGGAGAGGCGATAACATCTTTCCATGCTTTAGCCATTAATCACCCCATAGTGAAGAAAAGTTACTGCTGGCTGCTGGCTGTGATACCTGTGCAGGTTGAGATTGCTGCCGCTGAGATTTACCAACATTAACGTTATATTGTTGGTTGTAATTGTTGGTGTATTCCTGAATCTCACGAATAGACTGCTGCATAGCCTCCGGGCTTGAATAGTCAACCTGCGGCATCCCCTGAAAATACATCTTCGCTTCTGCAACGGTGTTAATACCACTGGCACCCATGTCCCTTGCTGCCGCCACCCCCTGATTCTGCATTCTGCCCTGAATACGTTGTGCTGAGTTATATAACTGGCGCTGCTCTTTTCCTGTTAATCGGCTGCGAACATCAGCACCAATTGCTGGATTACCTGCACCGCCTGTCATTCCTGTCATGAAATCGAGAGCAGAAGCGTCTGCATTTGCGATCGCGTCGATATCCTTCTTCATGGCATAGTTTTGTGCTGATGCAGACGATGTTGCAGGAGCTGCGATTGAACTGGCAGGAACGCGAACCATATTCCCCTCGTTGTCGATGCCTTCGTAGAACGCATTAGCCCCAGCGCCGTGAAGTTTCCCGCCTACCGTTACAGTTCTGCCATCTGATAACTGAACTGTACGCTCATCATTCCCAGCGGTTCCTCTTGTTGACGCTCGCTGCATTGCCAAATCCTGCCCGCGTCGCGCAGTAGAAGCAGATAAGTCCTGACCGCGCATCGTGATGTTCTGGCCTCGTGCTGTTAGCGCCTCGCCAGCCTGATTGCTGCGGATTGTCTCTGCAAGTTTTCCGCGATCAATCTCACGACCAGCCATCTTGTCCTGAACATTGAAGTAATCAATCGGACCAAGAGCAGCCATTCCAAGGTGATCAACAAACTCACCAAATCCTGAAGGATTCTGCTGATACATCTGAGCAACGTTATTAGGGTCAACACCGACGCGCGCCAGCTCATTGGCGTTGTTTTGCAGCCATGATTGCATTGCTTCTGGAGACGATGACGCAAGGCGTGCGCCAGCCGCTAAGGTGCCGATAGAATTACGCTGATCTTCATCAATGAATCCCATGCCTTTACGAACGGATTCAATCTGGTCTGGATATTGAGTAGCCAACTGACGCAAAGCTCCGCGATCACCAGACGCATAAGCATTAGCGTACGCCTGCTGAAATTCTTTCTGCCGCTGAGCCTGCTTTTCCTGCTGAAACACCCCTGCAATACCACAGTTACCGCAGCAAGCGGTGCCGGATGAAATGCCGGAGCCAGATACCGCGAGAATGTTCTTTACCGATGCAGTTGTGGCAATAGCTAAGGTTCAAGGCTGGAACGCCTGCCGCGCTGCCATGCTTCATAGTGCCGAACCTGTAAGCCAGGCTTACAAGTTGAACGCGCTGGATGGCAACTCTCCGGTAACTCCGGATGGTTGGGTTATGGTGCCGAAGGAGTTAACGCCGGAAATGATGAGAGCCGTTCAGATTAGAAGTGAGCTTGGAGGGTATGCCACTTCCAATCTATCTGGTGCATACAATATGTTTTCTGAGTTCTGGAATGTTGCTGTCTCAGCTGCGCCTAAGGTGGATGATTTATGAATCTCTATCGCTGCCCATTCTGTGGTTCCACTGTGCTTAACATCGGATACTCATTCAGTATCAGAGGGAAAATGCGCTATGTGTCATGCAAATGTGGTGCCCAAGGACCAGAAAAACGAACTAGATCTGAAGCGATTTCTTCATGGAATAGTCGAATGAAAGTATGGGTTTATGATCCAGAAACCATATTAAACGCTGAAGAGCGCAGGAGAACGGAAGTCTATATTCATAACCTTAATGAAGATGGATTTACACCAGTGCTTGTAAAGGCTACTCCGCAGGAGGTTAACCATGGCTAACCTGCAACTTTACGTCAAAGGTGAATAACAATCCTCGCATTCGCGGGGATTTCTTTTATCTGAACTCGCTACGGCGAGTTTTGTTTTATGG
>OBZD01000602.1_pt1 | contig 17352 bp, 15 predicted proteins | sample 1501551 | NCBI WGS metagenome assembly OBZD01 (sample SAMEA2580221, study PRJEB22360) | human gut metagenome | biome: human gut; feature: human-associated habitat; material: faeces | place: Denmark | collected 2008/2010 | reverse complement strand
GATCCCCAGCGCACGTACCATGATCGCAGCATGGGAGTTGGCTGCGCCATCTCGCACGACAACACCGACTAAGCGATCCTGGGGCAGCTCAGCAAGCGTTGTCGCTGACAGTTCATCTGCCACCAGAATGAAACGTTCCGGCCAGGCGTTCGGCCCTTGATTAGCGTCATCAAGATGAAACAGCAATCGCTGACCCAGCGCACGTAAATCGCCAGCCCGCTCTTTGAGATAGTTATCACTTAGCGCGGCAAACTGTTCGGCAAATTTTTCAATGACCGTTTTTACCGCCCACTCTGCCACCGAGCCTTTATCAACCTCGGCAAACAATTCGCGACGCAGCCGGGTGTCCGAAAGCAGGTGCGAGTAAAGATCGAAAATAGCCGCCGTTTCTTTTTGTGCACCGGCGGCAAAGCGTTTGCTGTAGCGGCGAAACTCGTTTGCCGCTTCTTCCAGCGCCCCGGTCAGTCGTTCGCGTTCCAGAGCCGGATCCAGCGTTGATGCCTGATACACCTGTTCCATTAAAGGTAACGTGGCATCCTGCCAGCCTTCGGCAATCGCCACACCAGGTGCTGCCGGTAATGCGCGGATTCGCGTCTGGCGATATTGCCCAAACAAGGCAGTCAACTGCGACTGAGAAAGAATAGCTGCCATCTGGGTGGCAAGCGTCACCAGGAAGGATTCTTCACTTTCGTCATACTGGCGCAACTCTCGTTGCTGTACCACCAGTACACCAAGCAACTGGCGACGTTGAATAATTGGTACGCCTAAAAACGCGCGGAAACGTTCTTCTTTTACGGAGGGGATGTATTTGAAGCTGGGGTGCTTTTGCGCATCTGCAAGGTTTATCGGTTCCGCCAGCCTGCCAACCAGGCCGACGATCCCTTCATCAAACGCGAGCGTTACAGTGCGACCGCGTGGTTTTTTCAGCCCCCGGGTCGCCATCAGGTAGTAACAACGTCGATCATGATCGGCCAGGTAGACCGAACAGACCTCGGTATCCATCGCAAGACAGATGTCGGTAACCAGAATATTTAACGCCTCATTCAGGCGTGGTGCGCTGGCTACCTTTTCGACTATTTCGCGCAGGCGAGTGAGCATAATTGGCGTGACTTAACCTCTTTTACGTCGATAAGCAGATGCGTTTTGTGGTTTTGGCGTATTTTCCTGCAGTGACATCACCACACTCGCGAACTCTTTCATTACCCTACGGTAGACATCACGTTTAAATGACACCACCTGTCTGACCGGATACCAGTAACTTACCCATCGCCAGCCGTCAAACTCTGGTGTACTGCTGGTTTGCATATTGATTTCTGCATCGCCGCTCACCAGCTGCAAGAGAAACCATTTTTGTTTTTGGCCGATACAAACCGGCTTCGTGTCCCAACGCACCAAACGTTTCGGTAATTTGTAGCGCAACCAGTTACGCGTTGAAGCAAGGATTCGAACGTCTTTGCGGCTTAATCCTACTTCTTCAAACAATTCACGGTACATCGCCTGCTCTGCGGATTCTCCGGGGTTGATTCCGCCTTGCGGAAATTGCCAGGAGTGCTGACCAAATCGCCGGGCCCACATTACCTGCCCCTGGCGATTACAAATCACGATACCTACGTTTGGGCGGTAGCCATCGTCATCAATCACCGGACTACCTCAAAATAAAGCTTTATATACGAATGATTGTTTCATACTCCAGGAAGACGGTAAACCACTCTCTGCAGGGCATTACACACTAATAACAATTGAATAACTCACAGTTATGTGCAGAGTTATAAACAGAGGAAGGGGTGGATAGCCGTTTTTATTCACCTTTTCTGTGGATAGAGTTGTGAAGAACTACGGAATTACTACGGGAAAACCCGGAGCATTCTGAATAAGCCCGATATAGACATTTTAAAATATTCATTATCAGTCAATGCATTACATGTAATTTTAGTAATGAAAAAGAGTAATTCGTGACCCAGGTCACACCTCTCATTTACGGGTTGGCGAAAGATCAACCAATGCCGTATTTATCCACAGAATGTGCCACTAAGTTAAGCACTGAACCACTAAAAACTGGAGTTTCGTCGCACGTCAAGGCTGTAAATGGAAACAGTAGTGGAGGTTTTTCACAGTTATCCCAGCTTTCTGTGGATAACATGGTGTAAGATCCTGTTTATTTTCAGTGACCAGATTTGGAAAACCCGTTGCAGTGTTGCGCAACTCGATTACCGGCAACCTAAAAAGCAATATAAATCAGAGAATTGAACAACGCATGTGGAAAAAGTTACACTGCGAATATTCGGCACATAATTGCTGTTTGTTTTTTAATCAAGGTATCATGACATGTCCCAACCTCGCCCACTGCTCTCTCCTCCCGAAACTGAAGAACAGTTGTTAGCGCAAGCACAGCAACTTTCTGGTTATACATTGGGAGAACTGGCGGCACTTGTCGGGCTGGTTACGCCAGAGAATTTAAAACGCGATAAAGGCTGGATTGGCGTGTTACTGGAGATCTGGCTAGGTGCCAGCGCAGGGAGTAAACCTGAGCAAGATTTTGCTGCTCTGGGCGTGGAACTTAAAACTATCCCTGTGGATAGTCTTGGTCGTCCACTGGAAACAACATTCGTTTGTGTTGCCCCGTTAACGGGCAATAGCGGGGTGACCTGGGAAACCAGCCACGTGCGCCACAAACTCAAACGCGTACTGTGGATACCGGTTGAAGGCGAGCGCAGCATCCCGCTGGCGCAGCGTCGCGTTGGATCACCGTTGCTGTGGAGCCCGAATGAAGAGGAAGACCGGCAGCTACGCGAAGACTGGGAAGAATTAATGGATATGATTGTTCTCGGTCAGGTTGAGCGGATTACCGCTCGTCACGGGGAGTATTTACAGATACGACCGAAAGCAGCGAATGCGAAAGCGCTTACCGAAGCCATTGGTGCCCGGGGCGAACGGATTCTGACGCTGCCACGCGGCTTTTATTTGAAGAAGAATTTCACCAGTGCACTACTGGCCCGTCATTTTCTGATCCAGTAGCCATCGCTTTGACCTGCCGCTTTCCGGGCATATAATTACCGCTTCATTTTTTTGGCAGGCCTTTTTAGATGTTATTTGCATGGATAACCGATCCTAACGCCTGGCTTGCGCTCGGTACGCTGACGCTGCTGGAGATCGTTCTTGGGATCGACAATATTATTTTCCTTTCTCTGGTGGTGGCAAAGCTTCCCACAGCACAACGTGCTCATGCGCGCCGTCTGGGGTTGGCGGGAGCCATGGTTATGCGTCTGGCGCTGCTGGCATCAATCGCCTGGGTTACGCGCCTGACAAATCCGCTTTTTACAATATTCAGTCAGGAAATTTCTGCCCGTGATTTGATTCTGCTTCTGGGTGGCTTGTTCCTTATCTGGAAAGCCAGCAAGGAAATCCACGAATCCATTGAAGGTGAAGAAGAAGGGCTGAAAACACGCGTTTCATCATTCCTCGGCGCTATCGTGCAGATTATGCTGCTGGATATTATCTTTAGCCTCGACTCGGTGATTACGGCTGTGGGTCTGTCAGATCACCTGTTTATTATGATGGCAGCCGTGGTGATTGCCGTAGGCGTGATGATGTTCGCCGCGCGCTCGATTGGTGATTTTGTCGAACGCCATCCTTCGGTAAAAATGCTGGCGCTCTCTTTCCTGATTCTGGTGGGCTTTACCCTGATTCTGGAAAGTTTCGACATCCACGTACCGAAAGGTTACATCTACTTCGCGATGTTCTTCTCTATTGCGGTTGAAAGCCTCAACTTGATTCGCAACAAAAAGAATCCGCTCTGATACTCCGTACGCTCTCCTGCGGGAGGGCGTACTCACTCCTTTTACCCTCACAGTTTAAGATTTTCCTGCTTTCAAGATATATAACGTCGGTTTATAAACAGACTATTATCATAGGTAGGCCAAATGAGGATAACCGGATGAAAAAATGGGCAGTAATAATTTCTGCAGTCGGACTGGCGTTTGCTGTTTCCGGGTGTTCCAGTGATTACGTCATGGCGACCAAAGATGGCCGTATGATTTTGACCGATGGAAAACCTGAAATTGATGATGATACCGGGCTGGTGAGTTATCACGATCAGCAAGGTAACGCGATGCAAATTAACCGTGATGATGTTTCGCAAATTATTGAACGTTAACAAATAAGGTCAGCATCCGGCTGGCCTTAAGATTTTTCTCTTTCCCTTTTCCCTTCCCTCTGCCATTTTTATATTCCTTATGTCGTGATTATAAAAAGGAAACGGCTATGCAATATCACCGTATACCCCACAGTTCGCTGGAAGTCAGCACGCTGGGGCTTGGCACGATGACGTTTGGTGAACAGAACAGCGAAGCCGACGCCCACGCACAACTCGACTATGCCGTCGCTCAGGGCATTAACCTTATCGACGTTGCCGAAATGTACCCAGTACCTCCGCGCCCCGAAACTCAAGGGCTAACCGAAACCTACGTCGGCAACTGGCTGGCGAAACATGGCAGCCGCGAAAAGTTAATTATCGCCTCCAAAGTGAGCGGACCGTCGCGCAATAATGACAAGGGCATCCGCCCGGATCAGGCGCTGGATCGGAAGAATATCCGCGAAGCGCTGCATGACAGCCTCAAGCGCCTACAGACTGATTACCTCGATCTTTATCAGGTGCACTGGCCGCAGCGCCCGACCAACTGCTTCGGCAAACTCGGTTATAGCTGGACGGATTCTGCGCCTGCGGTTTCGCTGCTGGATACGCTGGACGCACTGGCAGAGTACCAACGCGCGGGAAAAATTCGTTATATCGGCGTGTCGAACGAAACTGCATTTGGCGTAATGCGCTACCTGCATCTGGCGGACAAACACGATCTGCCGCGTATTGTCACCATTCAGAACCCTTACAGTCTGTTAAACCGCAGTTTTGAAGTAGGTCTGGCAGAAGTCAGCCAGTATGAAGGGGTCGAACTGCTGGCCTATTCGTGCCTGGGTTTCGGCACGCTGACCGGGAAATATCTCAATGGTGCAAAACCCGCTGGCGCACGTAATACGCTCTTTAGTCGGTTCACCCGCTATAGCGGTGAGCAAACGCAAAAAGCCGTCGCGGCGTATGTTGATATCGCCAGACGTCATGGCCTGGACCCTGCTCAGATGGCGCTCGCGTTTGTACGCCGTCAACCGTTTGTTGCCAGCACTCTGCTGGGCGCAACCACGATGGATCAGCTGAAAACTAACATCGAAAGTTTGCATCTGGAGTTAAGCGAAGACGTATTAGCTGAAATTGAAGCGGTGCATCAGGTTTATACTTATCCGGCACCATAAGATTAACGCCGGTTAAAACCGGCGTTAAATATTAATGACGGCGCTGCCAGATCCACAGCGCCGTTATTGCCAGCGCAAACAGCGCACCGAAGCCAATGCCAATGGGCACGACCGGGATGCCTATCATTACCGCCAGCGAGTAAATGCCCAGCATCAACAACATGGCGCTGTTTTCGCCAAGGTTTTGTACTGCAATCGCATTCCCCGCCCCGACGCTTTTTTTACCCCGCTCCTGTAGCAACGCATTGAGCGGAACGACAAAAAAGCCCCCCATCACGCCAATCAGCATCAACAAGGCATAGGCTGGCAGCAGCTCGTGTTGCAGGGAAAAAATCAGTACCACCACGCCAATCAAAATCCCGGCTGGCATACAGCGTGACACGGTTTCCAGCGTAACTAACTTCGCTGCCGCACCTGCGCCAACCACGATACCAATCGCTACCATCGCGTTGAGATAGGTGGGCGTAGCGTTATCGGTAATGCCCAGCGCCACCGGTACCCACAGCACCAACAGGAAACGCAGCGTGACACCCGCTCCCCAGAATAAACTGGTGCCCACCAGCGAAAAACGCGTTTCACCATTGCGCCATAGCGAGGTGCAGGCATTCAGGAAACTGCGGGTCATGTTGATGAGATTCCAGGACTGCCCCGGACGCGCCGCCGCCAGTTTGGGAATGTAGATATTGGCAACGACCGCACCACCGTAGGCCAGTGCGCATGCGGCCAGGGCGACGAGGACATGCCAGTCAGCCAGCACACCACCGGCTACGGAACCGAGCAAAATCGCCGCTATGGTAGAAGCTTCCATTAAACCGTTAGCTTTCACTAACTTACTACCCGTGGTTAATTCGCCGAGAATACCGTATTTCGCCGGTGAATAGGCTGCAGCACCAACACCCACCAGCGTATAGCCGAGAAACGGATTGATACCAAAGCAGATACTGGCTGCGCCCAGCAGCTTCAGGCCGTTGGCAAACATCATCACCCGGCCTTTGGCGAAGCTATCCGCCACCTGCCCGACAAACGGCGCAAAAAGAATGTAAGCACCTACAAACACCATTTGCAGGATGGGCTGGCTCCACTCCGGATAGAACTGCGCTTTCAGTAACGCCAGAGTGGCAAACAGTAGGGCATTATCGCCAAACGCAGAGAGAAACTGCGCCACGATAACCGCTTTCATCCCCTTCGACCACAACGAAGTGTTAGTGTGCACTGACTCACTCATCGTGTTGTTCCGCTTCGTCTACCCAGCTTTTCAACGTGACAAAGTCAGGTTTGCCGCTGCCAAGTAATGGCATCTGTTTCAGATAGCGAATATCGCGCGGTACAGCAAGCTCCGGCACGCCGTGCTCGCGGGCATACTGTTGCAACTTATCGCGCGTCAGTTCGTTATCTGTGGTGAAAAGCACCAGTGCCTCGCCTTTGCTGGCATCGCTCTTAATCGCAGTGGCATGGACTTTATCTGGCGAAACACCAAGTGCCAGTTGTTCCACCATTTCCAGCGACACCATTTCGCCTGCAATTTTGGCAAAGCGTTTTGCGCGGCCCTGAATCTGCACAAAGCCCTGCTCGTCAAAACGCACAATATCGCCAGTGTCATACCAGCCGCGCTCCATTTCGCCGCGAACATTCTCGGCGGTGGGCACTTCCAGTACACCTGGCTTCTCCACCCGCAGATAGCCGTTCATTATGTTCGGCCCTTTCAGTTGCAGGCGTCCGCCCTCTTCGATACCAGGGACCGACAACAGGCGCGCATCCATTCCTGGTAGAATACGCCCTACCGTACCGGGTTTCGCCGCCATCGGTACGTTGATAGAAACGACAGGCGCGCATTCGGTCACGCCGTAGCCTTCAAGGATGCGCAGGCCAAATTTATCCTGCCAAAGCTGTTTGGTACTTTCTTGTAATTTTTCTGCGCCTGCCACCACATAGCGTAGACGATAGAAGTCATACGGGTTGGCGAAACGCGCGTAGTGACCGAGGAAAGTCGAGGTGCCGAACAACACGGTGCAACTGCGGTCATACACCAACTCCGGCACAATGCGGTAATGCAGCGGGCTTGGATAAAGGAACACTTCTGCACCTGTAAGCAGTGGCGTAAACAGGCCTACCGTCAGCCCAAAGGAGTGAAACAGCGGTAACGCCGACATAAAGCGATCGTTGGTGGTGAAGTCGGCAATCGTTTTAATCTGCTCGACATTCGCCAGAATGCTTTTATGGCTATGGACGACGCCTTTCGGATGGCCTTCAGAACCGGAGGTAAAAAGGATCAGCGCCTCTTCTTCCGGCTGCTGTTTAACCTGTGCCAGACGCGGCATCAGCAAATGAGCGAAGATCCATACTTTGTCGGCAGTGGTGACATCTGCTTTTAAATCTTCCAGATAGACCCAGCGCACCTGAGTAAGTTGCTCCGGCAGATGCCAGAGTTTGCCTTTATCGAGAAACTGGCGGGAAGTGAAGATGGTTTTGATTTCAGCCGCCGTAATAGCACTGGTCAGCCCTTTTACCCCGGCAGTGTAGTTCATCATTGCGGGCATGCGGCGACGGGCGATGGCCCCAAAAATCACTGCCGCACTGATGCCTGCATTGGGCAGCATTAAGCCGATGCGTTCGCCTTCAACACTGTATTTTTCAAGGATGCGTCCAACAAACAGCGTTTTCGTAAGCAATTTGCGATAGGAGTCTGGGGTAAAGTTGACGTCTTCGACACATTTCTTCCCGGCTCCGAAGCGGTACATTGCACTCAGTAAAGATTCGTACAGCGTTTCACGCGGGCGCACCGCCATTCGCGCTTCCATCATTATTTGATGCAGCATTTCGCCAGCGATTTTGCGACGGTCACGGGCACGCGGCGCATCCGGCATCGCCACCTGCGTTGGTGGCAAAATATGCAGAGTAATTTGCGGGAACAAGCGACGTTTAACCAGACCTTTCAGGCGGCTGAAGTGCGTAAGTTCCGCCCCTTCAATACGCACAGGAATAACCGTTGCACCAGACTTCGCCGCGACAAAACCCGCGCCATCGTAGATTTTCATCAGCGAGCCTGTCGTGGTGATGCGTCCTTCAGGGAAAATCACCACTGGTCGGCCCTGTTCCACCAGACGTACCAGATGTTTAATAGCCATAGGTTGCGTCGGGTCGAGAGGAACAAAGTCGATAAATGATTTCAGCCAACGCATATACCACTGTTGGCTTATTGAGGTGTAAACGGCAAACACTGGACGCACAGGTAAAAACAGTCCAAGCAAAATGCCATCAATAAAAGAGACGTGATTAGGCGTAATTAGAACGCGCTCGCCCTTCAGTGCCTGGGTGTCACCCGTAACGCGAACGCGATACAAAACACGGCACAAATTTCGAAAAAAGCTAAAAAGCATTCCAACTCCCTTTGCTCTGATTCAGTAAAAGCGAATGGAGGGAGATTACACGAGATAAAGAACGCGAGCGACAGTAAATTAGGTGCGAAAAAAAACCTGCGCATCCGCGCAGGTTGGTGCAAGAGACAGGGTACGAAGAGCGTACCGAATAATCTCACCAATCAATACCTCTGGGATCTTGATTGTGGTCTGCACGACGACTCTTCGCCAGCGAGAAAACGCAAAGGAATGAAGGGAAATGCAACGAGGTGTGTAAATTGTCGGTTACTGTTACAGATTGATGACCGGCAAAAAAAACCTGCGCATCTGCGCAGGCTGGTGTAATTCATGTGCTCAACCCGAAGTTGACTTCACCTATCAATACCTCTGGGATCACCACTTTAGCAACCTGAAGCCAAACGCCACCAGCGGTCAATCGCAACAGCGTTTCGCAAAGTGTAACCAAAGGTTTGCAATCTCTTTTTTTGTCTTACTTATTTGCGTTTGGCTCACATTCCCACAATGAAAACACGCCGCCCCTTGAACCAACGGGCGTTTTCCGTAACACTGAAAGAATGTAAGCGTTTACCCACTAAGGTATTTTCATGGCGACCATAAAGGATGTAGCCCGACTGGCAGGCGTTTCAGTCGCCACCGTTTCCCGCGTCATTAATAATTCACCCAAAGCCAGCGAAGCTTCCCGGCTGGCTGTGCATAGTGCAATGGAGTCTCTTAGCTATCACCCGAACGCCAACGCCCGTGCGCTGGCGCAGCAGACCACTGAAACGGTCGGTCTGGTCGTTGGTGATGTTTCCGATCCGTTTTTCGGTGCAATGGTGAAAGCGGTCGAACAGGTGGCTTATCACACCGGTAATTTTTTATTGATTGGCAACGGTTACCACAACGAACAAAAAGAGCGTCAGGCCATTGAGCAACTGATCCGCCATCGCTGTGCTGCGTTGGTCGTCCATGCCAAAATGATCCCGGATGCTGATTTAGCCTCATTAATGAAACAAATGCCCGGTATGGTACTGATCAACCGTATCCTGCCTGGCTTTGAAAACCGTTGTATTGCTCTGGACGATCGTTACGGTGCCTGGCTGGCAACGCGTCATTTAATTCAGCAAGGTCATACCCGCATTGGTTATCTGTGCTCTAACCACTCTATTTCTGACGCCGAAGATCGTCTGCAAGGGTATTACGATGCCCTTGCTGAAAGTGGTATTGCGGCCAATGACCGGCTGGTGACATTTGGCGAACCAGACGAAAGCGGCGGCGAACAGGCAATGACCGAGCTTTTGGGACGAGGAAGAAATTTCACTGCGGTAGCCTGTTATAACGATTCAATGGCGGCGGGGGCGATGGGCGTTCTCAATGATAATGGTATTGATGTACCGGGTGAGATTTCGTTAATTGGCTTTGATGATGTGCTGGTGTCACGCTATGTGCGTCCGCGCCTGACCACCGTGCGTTACCCAATCGTGACGATGGCGACCCAGGCTGCCGAACTGGCTTTGGCGCTGGCGGATAATCGCCCTCTCCCGGAAATCACTAATGTCTTTAGTCCGACGCTGGTACGTCGTCATTCAGTGTCAACTCCGTCGCTGGAGGCAAGTCATCATGCAACCAGCGACTAACCGCAGTTAAAGCAATTCCAGCGCCAGTAATTCTTCGATGGTCTGGCGACGGCGAATCAACCGCGCCTGACCATTATCAAACAGAACTTCTGGTAACAGCGGACGGCTATTGTAGTTGGATGACATTGATGCGCCATATGCCCCTGTATCATGCAGTACCAGATAATCACCTGCCTTCACTTCCGGCAAGGCGCGGGTTTCAACATTTCCCCCTTCCTGCTGGGTAAAGACATCGCCCGATTCACATAACGGTCCGGCGACGACGGTTTCCACCGTTGGCGCGTGTTCCAGAGAACGACCATCAGCTGCCAGGGCACTGATATGGTGGTAACTACCGTACATTGCCGGGCGCATCAGATCGTTGAACCCGGCATCAACCAGCACAAAGTGGCGGCTCCCCACTTTTTTTGGTGCTATGACGCTCCGCACCTGAGTAATTAATACGCCAGACTGCGCTACCAGGAAGCGACCTGGTTCAATTTCCAGTTTCACAGGGTGGCCCAAATGGCGGGCGATTTGCTCACGCGCGGCATTCCACAGACCATAATAATGTTCGGTATCAACCGCCTCTTCACCCTGTTGATAAGGAACAGAAAGCCCACCGCCCGCAGAAATAGCCTGTAAATCCTGACCGAATTCGATGACCTGACGCACCATAGCACCACACACCTGTTCCAGATGGGCATAATCAACGCCAGAACCAATGTGCATGTGAATGCCGACCAGCTGCAGATGATGACGTTGTATCACGTCCAGTGCGGCGGGCAGATCGGTGTACCAGATACCGTGCTTGCTGTTTTCGCCACCGGTATTGGGTTTTTGGCTATGTCCGTGACCAAACCCCGGATTAACGCGCAGCCATACCCGATGCCCTGGCGAAACCTGGCCCAGTTGGTCGAGCATATCAACAGAACCCGCATTCACCGGAATTTGCAATTCACTGACGCGTTCAAGCGTCGCCTGATCGATAACATCTGCCGTAAAAACAATATCATCGGGGTGCGTTTGCGGATTGTAACCCGCCGCCAGTGCACGCTCTATTTCGCCTAACGAGACGGAATCCACTTTCACGCCCTGCTCACGCATTAAGCGCAAAATATGAATATTGGAACAGGCTTTCTGTGCAAAGCGCACCACATCAAACTGTTTCAGCGCTGCAATCTGCCGACGAATAATTTGCGCATCGTAGACCCACACCGGGCAGCCAAATTCAGCGGGCAAACGCAGCAGATTTTCGGCGGTGAGATCGGTATCGGTGCTGAACAGTGAATGTGGCATAACAAACTCCAGATAAGTGCTTTTTTATGATTACGCCACATCATAAAAAGAATAAAAAATATCGATTTATGTCGAGTCTATGCAAAAATGATATGGATTACCGGATTGCGAGAGAGCGCTAATGGCCGCCGTTAACTTACGTCATATTGAAATTTTTCATGCGGTAATGACCGCCGGAAGCCTGACTGAGGCGGCACACCTGCTACACACCTCACAGCCAACCGTCAGCCGCGAACTTGCGCGCTTTGAGAAGGTGATCGGGCTGAAATTGTTTGAGCGCGTACGTGGGCGATTACATCCTACCGTGCAAGGACTGCGTCTGTTTGAAGAAGTGCAACGATCCTGGTACGGACTGGATCGCATTGTCAGCGCCGCAGAAAGTCTGCGCGAGTTTCGCCAGGGAGAACTGTCTATTGCCTGCCTGCCGGTCTTTTCGCAATCTTTTTTACCGCAGCTCCTGCAACCCTTTCTGGCACGTTATCCCGATGTCAGCTTAAATATCGTGCCCCAGGAATCACCGCTACTTGAAGAGTGGCTCTCGGCCCAGCGTCATGATTTAGGACTCACTGAAACGCTCCATACGCCTGCGGGAACAGAACGTACCGAATTACTCTCTTTAGATGAAGTGTGTGTGTTACCTCCGGGTCATCCGCTGGCGGTAAAAAAGGTATTAACGCCGGATGATTTTCAGGGTGAGAACTACATCAGCCTTTCCCGTACTGACAGCTATCGCCAGTTGCTGGATCAGCTATTTACTGAACATCAGGTTAAACGACGCATGATCGTAGAAACCCACAACGCCGCGTCAGTCTGCGCAATGGTACGGGCGGGGGTAGGTGTTTCGGTGGTTAACCCGCTCACCGCACTAGATTATGCGGCAAGCGGTTTAGTGGTGCGGCGGTTCAGTATTGCGGTTCCGTTCACCGTCAGCCTGATCCGCCCCCTGCACCGCCCGTCATCAGCGCTGGTTCAGGCGTTTAGTGGGCATTTACAAGCGGGGTTACCGAAACTGGTCACTTCTCTTGACGCTATTTTGTCGTCAGCTACGACAGCATAAAAGCGACAGCATCCTCGGCATGGATCGCCGCGGTATCAAACACAGGCAAAACACTGCGCTCTTCTGGCACCAGTAAACCAATTTCTGTGCAGCCAAAAATGACGCCCTGTGCGCCCTGTTCTGCAAGGCGAGCAATCACTTGCGCATAATAAGCGCGTGACGCTTCGGTAAATTGCCCCAGACACAGTTCTTCAAAAATAATCTGATTAATTTTCGCCCGTTCATCCGCTTCAGGAATAAGACAGTTGATGGAAAATTGTTCCGTCAGCCGCCCGCGATAAAAATCCTGTTCCATGGTGTAACGCGTACCCAGCAGCGCCACACGAGTCATTCCGGCCCCGGTAATTGCACGTCCGGTGGCATCCGCAATGTGTAAGAAAGGCAGAGTGCAACGTGACTCAATGGCATCCGCCACTTTATGCATCGTATTGGTACATAACACAATACCTTCTGCGCCCGCCCGCTGTAAGCCAAGCGCCGCCTCAGCCAGAATATCCCCGGTTTTGTCCCACTCACCGCGACGCTGGCACTCTTCTATTTCATGAAAATCGACGCTATGTAGCAGCACTTGCGCAGAGTGAAGCCCACCAAGCCGCTGTTTAATGCCTTCATTTATCAAACGATAGTAAGGAATGGTGGATTCCCAGCTCATTCCTCCCAGCAAACCAATTGTTTTCATTCCTCTCTCCTGATGTGTGTTACCGCAACAAGGCTGAATAAGGAACGAGACAAACGCCTCAACGGCCAAGTGCCCAATCTCTATTAACGAAAAAAGGGCCGGATGTACAGCACATCCGGCCCGTGAAATCAGACGCCGATATTTCTCAACTTCTCGCCTGCCATCAGTTTGCGTTCGATATGTTCCAGCGTGACATTTTTGGTTTCCGGAATGAGCCAGAAAGTGATGCCCACAAACGCAATGTTCAGCGCAGTGTAGAGCCAGAACGTACCGGCAGCGCCAATGCTATCAAGCAGTGTCAGGAAGGTCGCGCCGATAATCATATTCGACACCCAGTTCGTGGTGGTCGAACAGGTAATACCGAAATCGCGGCATTTCAGCGGCTGAATTTCAGAGCACAGGATCCACACCACTGGCGCGGCGCTCATCGCATAACCGGCAATACACATCATCGTCATGCCAACAGAGAGCCAGGACAAGCCACTGGAAGCCGTACCGTTATCAAACTGCATCAGGCAATAGCCCAGCACCAGAGTGCCTAACGCCATCACGCTGAAACCAATTTTCAGAGCCGGTTTACGCCCTGCTTTATCTACCGTAAACACCGCAATAAAGGTGGCGAACATAAAGGTCAGCCCTACGACCAGAGTCGCAATCATCTGTTGTTCTGTGGTCGTAAAGCCCGCCATTTTGAAGATACGCGGCGCGTAGTACATGATGATGTTCATACCGGTAAACTGCTGCATCGCCTGCAACAACATACCGAGAAACACAGCACGACGGACGTTACGGTTGATCTTAAACAGTGCCCAACCGCCCTGTTTTAACTTCAGGCTTTCACGAATTTCGTTGAGTTCTTCTCGCGCTTTTTCCGACGTATCGCGCAGCATACGCAATACTTCTTCCGCCTCAATATGACGCCCCTTTTCCGCCAGCCAGCGCGGGCTATTTGGCAGGAAGACTACCAGAATAATCAGCAGAACTGCTGGTAAAGCAAGAACCCCCAACATTGCGCGCCAGTTACCGCTATAACTGAACGCTGTATCGGATAAAAACGCCAGCACGATGCCGAGTGTGACCATCAACTGGTACATACTGATCATCTTACCGCGAACGTTTTCACTTGCCATTTCAGAAAGATACAGAGGAGCGGTGTAAGACGCGATCCCGACAGCAATGCCCAGCACCACACGAGCGGCGATTAACATCTCTACGCTGGTCGCAAAAGCGGACCCTATAGAACCGAGTACAAACAGGATGGCCCCCGCCATCAGGCTGTATTTACGCCCCAGGCGGAACGACAGCCAACCATTAAACAGCGCACCAATTGCTGCACCGAGCATCATGCTACTAACCACCCATTCCTGCAAACGACTGGTCAGCACAAAATGATCGGTAATGAACGGCAACGCTCCGGCGATTACGCCGATATCAAGACCAAATAACAATCCTGCGACCGCAGCAGCTACCGAAACAAACATATTCATACGCCGCGTATCCCGCAAAGAACGTGGCGTTAAAGCAGATTCCGTATTGATAGTAACCATTTTTTCCTGCCAGCAGAGAGTAAGACATAGTGAAAAAATACGTGAACAACTCACGCAGGTGTCAGGTCGGAAACAGCATAAATATGGATTAAATTGCTGCGACATGTCGTTATGTGATGGATATTCCAATTTTCAAATTAAGTTGAATTATTGAGATTATTATTAACCACCTAATTTTACAGCAGATAAAATTCATAAAGTTCATTAATTGATAATTAATATGGATTATTTCATAACCATGATATGGATTATGATGATCTACAGGTATAAAAAACCCTGCCATGCGGCAGGGTCATAAAAGTAAGAAGAATGAATTAACGCGCCAGCCAACCGCCATCCACAGCAATGGTATAACCATTTATTCACATAATCTGAAGCGCTGGAGGCAAGGAACACTATCGGCCCCATCAGGTCACTCGGCAGTCCCCAACGACCAGCTGGAATGCGGTCGAGAATTTCCGCGCTACGTTGTTCATCTGCCCGTAGTTGTTGAGTATTGTTGGTCGCCATGTAACCCGGGGCTATCGCATTAACATTAATGTTGTGTTTAGCCCATTCGTTCGCCATCAATCGCGTCACACCCATCACGCCGCTTTTTGATGCGGTATAAGAAGGCACACGGATCCCGCCCTGGAAGGAGAGCATTGACGCGATATTGATAATCTTGCCGCCATTGCCTTGCGCGATAAAGTGTTTCGCCGCTGCCTGAGACATGAAGAATACGCTCTTGATATTCAGGTTCATGACATCGTCCCAGTCCTTTTCGCTGAACTCGAGAGCATCTTCGCGGCGAATCAATCCGGCGTTATTCACCAGGATATCAATATGACCAAACTCCGCTACCGCGCGATCCAGCAGTGCTGGAATACCATCAATCTTTCGCAGATCGGCGGTCAGGCTTAAAAAACGACGCCCCAGCGCTGTGACCTGCTCGATGGTTTCAGTCGGTTCAACGATGTTAATGCCAACAATGTCACAGCCCGCTTGCGCCAGCCCCAACGCCATCCCCTGACCCAGTCCAGTATCACAACCAGTGACGACCGCAACTTTACCTTCGAGAGAAAATGCACTTAAAATCATAACAATACCTTATTCGTTTATGCCCACAACTAGCGCAAATCTTTAACGGCCACATGGTCCATATCATCAAAGACCTGGTTTTCACCGACCATGCCCCAGATAAAGGTATAAGCTTTGGTTCCGACACCGGAATGGATCGACCAGCTCGGGGAGATCACCGCCTGCTCGTTATGCATCACAATATGACGCGTTTCTTGCGGCTGCCCCATCATGTGGAAAACGCAGGCGTCATCATCCATATTGAAATAGAAATAAACTTCCATCCGGCGCTCGTGGGTGTGACACGGCATGGTGTTCCACAAGTTACCCGGAGCCAGCTCCGTCAGCCCCATACTCAATTGGCAGGTTTCCAGTACATCCGGGACAAAATATTTGTTAATCGTGCGACGGTTACTGGTGAGGTTATCGCCTAACGTGACTGGAGATACTTCGTCCGGTGTGACTTTTTTGGTGGGATACGTCGTATGCGCGGGTGCGCAATTGTAATAAAACTTCGCCGGAGTGCCGGTATCAATACTGGCAAAGACAACTTCTTTTGCACCTTTACCAACATACAGGGCGTCGCGGTGACCGATTTCATAGCATTGGCCATCGACAGTAATCGTACCGGCACCGCCAATATTGATAACACCTAACTCGCGACGTTCAAGGAAATAGCTTACGCCGAGTTGTTTACCAACTTCCCCGCCAACGGAAACCGTTTTAGTTATCGGCATAATGCCGCCAACAATAATTCGGTCAATGTGGCTGTAAACCATGGTGTACTCATCGGCGACAAATACCTTTTCAACCAAAAATTCATTGCGCAGCCCCTGGGTATCCAGCGTTTTTGCGTGCGCACTGTGGATGCTCTGTCTTACGTCCACATCAACCTCCGATAATCAGTAAAGCGTGAAAATAGAAAACGATAGTGAAACACTGTTTCGTTTTCTCTATAAAGGGATGATATGCCCATGGGCTAGGGTTTTCAATTAAAAATAAAACAATGTTTCATTTTTAAGTTAAGGATTAAAAAAAGTGCAGTGTCGATCACGAATATGTCATGAGAATGGAAAAATCAGGGAGCCCTGAAAAGGTATGTCGACTCACCAGCCATCATTATTCAACAGATTAATGACGGCAGATATTTATCGGTAAGGAGGAAATGCAGAGCTATTCGTCACGTTCAATGGTCAATGCCACACCCTGGCCCCCGCCGATACAAAGCGTTGCCAGTCCTTTGCGGGCATTACGTTTCACCATTTCATGAACAAGAGAAACCAGGATTCGGCAACCGGAAGCGCCTATCGGGTGACCGAGTGCGATCGCGCCACCATTGACATTGACCCGACGCTCATCCCACTCAAGCATCTTGCCAACCGAAAGCGCCTGTGCAGCAAACGCTTCATTAGCCTCGATAAGATCGACTTCAGCCAAC
>OBZD01000596.1_pt1 | contig 17474 bp, 17 predicted proteins | sample 1501551 | NCBI WGS metagenome assembly OBZD01 (sample SAMEA2580221, study PRJEB22360) | human gut metagenome | biome: human gut; feature: human-associated habitat; material: faeces | place: Denmark | collected 2008/2010 | reverse complement strand
GATGATGAAATTGATTTAGAATATATCGGCTTAAAGGCCCAGTATGAACATAAAAAGAATATTTTAACTATTTTCATGCTCACAATCTTGATATCTTTTTTGATGAATGCATGGGGACGCTTTTATCATTTAATTGAAATCACCATGCAGTTTGTAACATCGGATCAATGTAAGGATATTCAAACAACAAAAGTAGTATTTATAATAACTGTAATTTTTATTGTCTTTATTACGATATTGATTCTATTCGTATTAATATCCCATGCAAAAAGTATGCATCAAATATATAAAAAACTGCTAACAGTTGAAGAAATAAGAAAGAAACGGTATAGATAAAATAAGGATCGAAAAGTTATGAAAGCCAAAGATTATGTAAAATTTTTATTACCTGAGGAAGTTTATCTTATCTTCATGGTAATATATTTGATCAACTTAGATAAATTGAATAAGATATTACTTTCACAATATAAGGATAATTCTATCAGTTTATTACTATATAATGACGGAAAGCCAATCAAATATTTTTGTATTGCTCTTTTCCTGCTTATGTTATTTCTTTTAGTTCTGTTGTGGGTTTTTATAAATAATCCGATTCTTAGAATGATTTTTGCAGCGATTATGGTTGGAGCAAGTGTTATCTATGCATATTCAAATTAAAGTAGAGTAAGATTATAATATGCTTGTCAGGGAAGCCGGCAGGCGGCCAAGCCATCCGTTCCGAGCCTTACGGAAAGGGGTGGTGCTTATGAGTACATATGAGGAATTTATGGTCATCATAAACACGGCACTATTAATAGTAGCCATCCTTTCATTTACACATAAAAAATAGCCGTCCTGCTCCCTGGAAAGCGTAGGACGACTATCGTTTAAACTCGCCGGGACGGATGGGCTTTATCCATCGTGCCGACTTCCTTGATAAGTATATTATAATCAAAATTAGAGATTTTGTAAAGCTGGATCCATCGCTTGTTTCCAAATAATTGTATATGATATAGAAATTTAAAGAAATAAGAGTATAATAAAAGTAAGAATAGAAGAAAATAGGAGGAAAAAGGTATGAACAAATTAATGAAAAAAGCAGTTGTTACAGTAATGAGTGCAGCGTTGACAGTTTCTCTGTTGCCTGCAGTTCCAGCTCAGGCAGCCAAGAAGAAACTGAGTGTAAACAAAGTCTATAATACGACCACCAGGGTAAAAGGAAAGACCAAGAAAAAGTATCAGATCAGGGTAAAGATTGGGAAGAAAACTTACAAAAAGACAGCGAGCAGCAAAGGAAACTACAGTCTTAAAATTCCAAAACAATCTGCCGGGAAGAGTTTTTATGTAAAGGCTTACCGAAAAAAAGGAAAAAAATATAAATATTACGCAAAGAAAAAAGTTTATGTTCTGGCAAAAACGATCAGCGTAAATAAGTTTTCCAAGAGCAGCAAGACGATTAAGGGTTATGCTAGACCAGACTATACAGTCAAAGTCACAATGAATGGAAAAACTTACAAAGCTAAGGCTAGTAAAACCAAAGGAGCCTTCACCATCAAGATGAAGAAGGCGGCTGGAAATGCAACAGCCACGATTAAGCTGTACAATACAAAGGGGAAAAAAGTAAAGACAGCGACCAAAAAAGCTTCACCGGAAAAAAAGACCCTTTATACCCAGGGTGGGAAACCATACTATGGCAAGGTGCCAGGGTTTGACGATGACATCAATCTGGCTGATTTCCAGGCGAAGATTAAAAAGTACGGAAATAATTTCAAAAGTTTTTCATTAGATTATAAGTATGGGGCAGATCAGGATTACTCTGATGTATTTTTTGGCTATGGCCAGGCACAGCGAGGATATTTAGCACACTTTGTGAATGAAGATAACAATGGAGAGTTTGAATGGTTTACTGCTAAGAATGGTGTGACAATTTATTATACAATAGGTAAATCAGCAGACGACTTTTCAGCTCCAGTACCAGAGACGGGACGTTATACAGGAGTGATTAAACCAGGGGAGACCGCAAAACTTAGCCCATCCTATCGAAGTAAACGAAATAACATAGCATATTTAAACATACGGATGCACGGTTATAAGAACGGGAAACTGGTCATGGCAAATTATTATAATTACCAGATTGGCGGAGGAACCGTTGTAGAATATTAAAGAGTTAAAAGGAATAGAAGGTCTTTCTATTCCTTTTTTTGTACCCAAAGGAGGTTGTATGTTTAAAAATAAAGATCCATCATCATAATCAGAGTTTTAAGAAACTAGACAAGCATCATAGATATCTATGGTGCTTTTTTGTTGCGCAACTTTTAAGGGAGGAATAGCAATGCAAATAAAACATAAAAATATCATAGCTATAACCGTTATGATATCATTTCTGCTGATTTTAGGTTTGATCCAGACCGGAGTACAAGCGAAAATCAGTGTGAGTGATGCTTATGAAATAAAGCAATCGAATAAAGAGAACAGTGAAAAATGGCAAAACACAGATAAAGTTGGTGGTGAGTACACCCATAATTATTCATCTTATGATGAATCAAATGCCTTGATTGTGGATCCATCCTATGGATTTAAAGTACAGAAAACAAGTAAAACAAAAACAGAGATTGTTCAGGGAACAGAAATGACCGGATCTTCTGAGTCCGGAGAAATTGAGAGTTCAGAAACATATCCTGCTTTTAAGACATCCCAAAATGCTGCAGGAAAGATTAAAGTCAAGGTTACCAACTGCAGCATTTGGCAGTGTGACACAAATGGGAAGAATGGCCATTCTGTAAACGTAGATGTCCTAAAAACCATAACAGCATATGATTTAGCTTCCGAAGACGGAAATGGAAAAAAGGAAGGATACATCAAATTTCGTCCGGGATTAAATGGAGTATCCTATGCCGGAACGATTGAGGAACTGACCATGAAAACCCAATTCTTCAAGGCTGGAACAGAAACGCCGGTGACATTGCGTACGAATGTCACACTAAAAGACGTGGACAATGACCAGTACATTGGAATCAAAGCCTCAAAAGTAGATGGACAGTATGTGGCAAAGGACACGAATCTTTTATATAAGAAAAGCGGAAGTATGGATGTTTATGCTTCCCCAACCGGAAATGTGGCCAGCACTCCGGAGTCTGCAGTAGGCTTCATCTTTGAATCAAACAATTTTGAGTATACATTTGGAAGAAATATTGCAAAACCAACCGGTGAGAACCAATATGCCGGAACCGGACAAAACATGGTGAAATTTCCACCGACAAATCCGGTTAAAACAGTAAGTGACAATGATGAAACAGACACGACTTCAAATCATTTGAGGTCTTTAGCCGAAACATTTACCTATAAAATATGCCAGAATATACCGACGGACATTCCGGAAGCCCATTACTATAAAAGCTTTGTCATGGAAGATACTATAGAAGAATGTCTGAAAGTGAATAAAGTGGAAGTGACGGCGGTCAATACCGATGGGGAAGAAATTAATGTTTCAAGTATGTTTACGATAAAACAGGATGGTCAAAAGATAACGGCTACATTAAAAGATCCCAAAAATGCAAAGTTTTATACCTATGGTTCCTATAATTTAAAGATCACTGTAAAGATAAACATTCCGGAAAATTGGACCGTAGAACAGAAAGCCTCACTTGAGAAGAAGTGGGAGGAACACGGGCATTATGCATCTGCAAATTCATCATTGTTATTTGCAAATACAGCAAAAACCATTATCGATGGTAAGGATCTGACAACCAATAGGGTAACAACAACCGTAGAACTACCTAAAAGAACAGATTCCTTTGTGGGATTGGACGTAACAAAAGTAGTCGATAAATATGAATATAAAGTAGGCGATACGGTTTCCTATACGGTCACAGCCAGTCAAAAGAATTCAATGGCAGATACCGCCTATTTTTATATCAATGACCTTACCCTCCCAGAAGGAATGGTTTTGGACTTTACTTCCGTCAAAGTGACCGGGATTGACGCAGCAAATTACACATTGACCCAATCTGGTAACGGCTGGATATTAAAGAGTAAAGGAGACTATGCACTTCCACAGGCAAGTACGATTACTGTTAAGTATAATGCAACTGCAGCGGAAGGAGCAAATGGAAATGAAGTGATCAACCGTGCCAAAGCCGCCGCCATTGGAGTACCGGAAAAAGAGGCAGATGCAAAGGTGTGGATCAACAGTCCGAATCTAAAGATTACCAAAAAAGCGGACAAAGAAAAATATAAGGTAGGGGACACCGTTACCTACACGGTGGATGTAAGCCAGGATGCGATTGGCTGTGTGGCCAGAAATATTGTGTTAAAGGATGTTTTAAAAACAGATGGCGTAAAGCTGCAGAAAAACTCTGTGGTCGTGATGGACGCAGACGGAAATGTATTAAAAGATGTGGATGTAGTTGTCAAAAACAATGACTTTGATATTACAACACATAAGAACCTGGTGTGTCCGACTGATAAATACTCCGTTTATGATGGAAAGCTGATCAAACAAAACAAACTAAATCCATTGAACCTGACCAAGGAAACGGCTTTTAAGATCGAATACCAGGCAGTGATCACGGATGAGAAGCTGTCCGGCCAGGATGTTACCAACGTGGCCACCGTTAATTCAGATGAGAATATCCCAAAGGAAGATGAAGAAGTCGTTCCAATTCAGGGACCAAACCTTGACATTACAAAAACTTCTGACGCAGGAGTCTATAAAGTTGGGGACATCGGGAAATATACCTTAACGGCAAAACAGACCAGAGAAGGAGAGACGGCCAAAAATGTGGTCATCAAAGATAAGTTTGGCATCGAAGGGGTTGAGATCGACAAAGATTCCTTTGTGGTCAAATTTAACGGTGAAATTATTGAGCCGGTGAAAATCGAAACAACAGCAGATGGCTTTACCGTGGAAACCGGGAAAGATCTGACTGACGCTGATAAGCTGGAAGTCACGTACCAGGTGCTTTTCAAAGAAGCATCTTTAGAGAACCAACAGGTACCAAATAAAGCAGCCGTGTCTGCAGACAATGCTCCGGAGAAAGAAACGGATCATGAGGTGACAATAAAAACAGCGGATGATCCGGTCTTGAAGATTCTAAAAGAGTCTGATAAAAAAGAATATTTCCTTGGAGAAATCGGAAAATATTCCTTGACGATTACCCAGGAACGCTTAGATGCAGTAGCCAAGAACGTTGTGATTGAAGATACGTTTGATCAAAAAGGTATGGTGATTGATCCTGCGTCTTTGAAGGTGACAGTATCCGGAAAGGATATTACGGCTCAGTGTAAACTAGAAGTGGAGGATAACAAGTATACAATCAATACCAATGCTGACCTGGCTAGGGAAGTTATGAAGATTACATACGATGTCTTATTTAAAGAAGAAGCTTTGAAAGACAAGGATGTGATCAATACAGCAAAAGCAAAGGCCGATAACTCCGAAGAGGTCCAGACACAAAACACGATTAAGATCAGTAAAAAAGATACCCGATTCGCAGTAAAAAAGGATGCTGCAGATAAAGAATATAAAGTCGGGGACCTGATCCCATATAAGATCCAGGTGGCGTTAACAAAGAAAGGGGATATTGCAAAGAATGTAGTAATCAAGGACACAATTCCGGCAGAACTGGAATTACAGAAAGATTCCGTAAAAATAAGTGGGGTAAAGGAGTATCAAATTAAAGCAGAAGGAAATAAGCTAATCATCACAATCTCACAGATGAATGGAGAAACAGCTGTGGTTGAATATAATGCAAAAGTCCTTAAAAGTGCGGAAGGGAAAGATGTGAAAAATAAAGTCGAAGTGACTGGAGAAGATATAAATCCAGGAAATACATCAAAGACAATTCATATCCCAAAACCAGAGGAAAAACCCAAAACAACAGAGGATTCAAAAAAAGGGAGCAGTTCCGAAATCGCAAAGACCATGGATACTGCAAAACCATGGTTTTTGGCAGGAATGTTTACTGTTGCCGCCGCCGGCATTGGAATTGTGATCTGGAGAAGAAAAAAGAATCATTAATTTTTTAGTTTAGGGACATCAAAGCGATGTCCCTTTTTTCTGAAAGGAGGTTCCATGAAAGAGATTGCGACTCAAGTGAGAGCAGTAAGAAAAATTAAGAATCAACAGGGAGAAGAAATTTTTCAAATAGTGATGGTTGAACCGGAGACCGGAAGGATTATTCCAGATTCACGGCCATGGCATGAAGTTTTATCTGCAGGGCAAACATTTATAACAATTGAAGAATTAGAGGAAATCAGCCGGGATCTGCAGAAAAGACCCGAGCAACTTGGTAATGGACAAGAAGAATTATTAGGAGTTGATGAGTCTCCAAGACTGAGAGAAGAGCAGAAACTAAAAAAAGAAGCAGCATACAAAGAACCATCCCTGCAGGAGGGGTTGGAAGAAGAAGTGGTCCTGGAACTGGTCCAGGAAGGAGGCAGCTATGAATAAAGTGATTTTGATGGGACGCTTAACAAGGGATCCGGATGTCCGTTATACAAACGGAGAGAATCCGATCGCCGTTACCCGTTATACTTTGGCAGTCAACCGGCGGTTGAAACGGGAAGGAGAGCCAGAGGCGGATTTTATCAATTGTGTGGCGTTTCGGAAGGCCGGGGAGTTTGCCGGCAAATATTTTACAAAAGGAATGAAGGTGGTCATTTCCGGAAGGATTCAGACCGGAAGCTATACCAACCGGGACGGAATCAAAGTTTTTACAACCGACGTGATTGTAGAGGAACAGGACTTTGCAGAAAGCAAAGCAGCTGCGGAACAGCGTCAACAGCAGCCGCAAGCGGGACCAGATGGTTTTTATAACATTCCTGACGGATTGGAGGAAGAACTGCCATTTTCCTAAAAGAGAGGGGTGGAAAGGAGAACCAATGAAGATAACAATACCAACAGAAGCTTTTATTGAGATGGGGTTTGAAACTGTTATTGTAGAGGGGAAGGTTATGGTCGATGTCACGCCGCTGCACATCGACCTTGGCTATAAATCACAGGAACTGCAGCAAAAAGTAGACCAATACATCTATCAAAAAGTGAAGGAGGCAGAAGAAAGAAACAATGGGAAAGAAAAAAAAGGAACTGACAACAAGTCAGATGTCAGCGCAGGAGTTCACAAACGTAAGGGATGTAAACGGTGAATTCCTTTACACCAGAGATGATTATATCTTTTGTTATCTAAAGATCTTTCCGATCTCCATGGACCTGCTTTCCAAGAGAGAACGGAAGAACTTCACAAAGTCTTTAACGGCAGAGATATCCTCGGAAAAAGAACCGATTAAGTTTCTGGCCGTCAGCAGACCGACCGACATCACGCCGTTGCTTGACCAGTATCAGGAGCTGCTTGATCATACAGATAATACGATACAGAGGGATCTTTTAAGGCAGGAGATCAAAGAAATTTCCCGTTTGACCTATTATAACGAGGAAGTAGAACGGCAGTTTTACTTCTGCTTGTATGAAAAATGGGAAGAAAACAAAGAAAGGGACTTAAAAAAGCGGATGGAAGAGTTTCAATCAAAGTTTGAAATCAATGAGGTAAAAACAAAGATTCTGGAAGAAACGGAAATCATCCAGCTTTGTAACCTGGTGAACAATCCGGCGGTGGTTCTGTTAGAAGACGAGAACATAGAACCAACGCTTCCGCTGCTACAGGAGGTGAACTAAATGGCAAAGAAAAAAATGGAAGTAAATACAGGACTGTTAAATGTGATTGCTCCGGTCGGACTGGATATCAAACCAAATCAGATTATCCTTGGAGAGAATCTTGGAAGGGTTTTTGGAGTGATAAAATATCCGCCCACTCCGGATTACGGCTGGCTTAGCCGTATTACCAATATCCCATCGAGCATTGTTTCCATTACCTATAGTCCAAATGGGGATGGTGAGATCATCGATGCCATCAATCATAATATTAAGATTGACCGGCAGAATGCAGATTCCATGGATCCTTTGACACAAAAACGAAGCAAAAGAGCAGTGGAAAACGGAGAAAAGCTATTAGAGCGGATCGATCAGGATGGAGAATCCATTGGAGAACTTAGTGTGCTGGTGTTTCCACTAGCCCAAGATCGGGAAACTTACAAAAAAGTAGAGAAAAAGATGCGGGGGACTTGTTCTATTGCCCACTGCAAGGTACGGGGGTTGAGCCTGTTGCAGAAACAGGCGCTGCAGCAAATGACACCATTTTATACAGAAGACCAGAAGGTCCAAGAAATCGTGAAACGAGTTATGCCACTACGGACCTTCATCGGAGGATTTCCATTCTCCAGCTCCGGTTTTAATGATAACCAGGGTTTCTTTTTCGGAAAAGATGCCGATGGCGGCCTGATTATAGTGGACCACTGGATCAGGAAAAATGACAGAACCAATTCAAATTTCGTTATCATGGGGGTTCCTGGAATCGGGAAGTCAGCAACGGTAAAGCATCTAGTTCTTTCCGACTACATGATGGGGACGAAACTCATTTTTATTGATCCGGAGCGAGAATATCAGGATCTATGTAAGAATCTTGGCGGGGACTGGATCGATGCAGGCGGATCTCCAAAAGGCCGGGTCAATCCCTTGCAGGTATTCCCGGTACCAAGAGATGAAGATGACAAAGATAATTATTATAATCAGGATGAAGATGGAAACGGCCTGGGAGATCTGGCACTGTGGATCAAGCACTTGGAGGTCTTTTTCAGTTTATATCTGCCATCTTTGGATGACATGAAGAAAGCATATCTGAAAAAAGCACTGATTGAATTGTATGAGCAGTTTGGCATCGTATGGGATACGGATGTGACAAAGCTTTCCGCCAAAGACTTTCCGATTATGGAAAATCTATATTCCTTAGTTCAGGCACATGCAAATCAGATGGACAAAACGAGAAAAGATGCGGATGTGAACATTTGGAGAGAATTAGAGATGCTGCTTGCAGATGCGGCCACCGGAGCAGACAGCCGGCTCTGGAATGGACATACCACACTAAAAGCGGATAGTCGTTGTGTGGTCATCGATACCTTTAACCTGCAAAACTCCGGAGACAACATCATCCGGGCACAGTATTTCCTTTTAGAGACCTGGGCATGGAACATAATGTCTGCAGATCGGACAGAAAAAGTGATGTTAGTCTGCGACGAAGCATACTTAATGATCGATCCGCAGGTACCGCAGAATCTAGTGTTCTTACGAAATGTAGCAAAGAGGGATCGAAAGTACGAAGCGGGCTTGATGATCATATCCCACTTTGTTGTGGACTTTTTAGATGAACGGATCAAGATGTACGGCCAGGCTCTTTTAGATACTCCGTGCTACAAGATCTTGTTTGGTACGGACGGAAAGAACCTGGAGGAAACAAACGATCTGTATCATCTTACCGAGGCGGAACGGGAACTGTTAGAGAGTAAACGGCGTGGCCATGCACTTTTTATCGCAGGATCCAAGCGGTTCCATATCAATTTCACTATCCCAGACTACAAGTGGAGCTATTTTGGAAAGGCAGGTGGAAGATAAATGAATCCAAAATTGCTGCTGTTGTTAAAACGACAGTTGGAAGATCAGGAATCAAGGAAACGTCTATTGACGATCCTCTTGATTCCTATTTTTTTGTTTGTACTGATCTTAGGTGGAGTGGGCTCCATGTTTTCTTCCTCCGGAGGAACTGCGGCAGAACCGTTGAGCAAAGAAGTAGAAGCGTATCGTCCTCTGGTAACAAAGTATTGTGCTAAGTATGAAATTACCGGATATGAGGATCTGGCACTAGCCCTTATGATGGCTGAATCAGGAGGCCATGAACCGGATCCTATGAAAGCTGCAGAGGGAGCGTTCGGGAAATATTGCTTGATTACAAAAAATAATCAAGGCGGGCATGTGCAGGTAATAAATGGAATTCCGGTTGGCCATGCGGAATGCAGCATCAATGCCGGTATTCAAGAGCTTAAAGGAGCCTTGAAAAAGGCAGATGTGGAAAGCCCCTTTGACATTGACCACATCAAAGTAGCCATTCAGGGCTACAATTATGGCATGGACCGCTGGATTAAATGGATCAAGAAACATGGCGGGAAATACCCCTTGGCACTAAGCCAGGAATACAGTGCGACTATGATGCCTGCAGGAGCCAAAGGAACTCCCGATCACGCTGAAAGGGTTATGAAATACTATTCGATCGCAACGGGTGACAGTTCTGCAGAAGTGTTACTGCTGGAGGGCAACTGTGGACTTAAGGTAGTCTACTATAATCAGGGAGACGCAGCTTGGAAGACCTTACCGTATGGATCCAGTACCATCGGAAAAAGCGGCTGCGGGCCGACTTCGGCCGCCATTTGTATTTCTACATTATCCGGAAAGAGGGTGACACCACGCCAGACCTGCACCTGGGCGGCCAATCGTGGGTACTATGTGTCCGGAGCGGGTTCTAAACATGATGTAATTCCAGCCTTAACCCGAAATTACGGCCTTAAATGCAAGGGGATAGGGAAAGACCAAAGCCAGATTATAAAAGCCTTAAAATCCGGGAAATTGGTCATTGCGATCATGGCCCCAGGGCACTTTACCAAAGGTGGTCATTTCATTGTTCTTTCCGGAATCAAAGAAGGGAAGATAATGGTCGCTGACTGCGGATCGAGAGAAAGAACCAGTCAAACCTGGAGCCTGGATTTGATCGTTTCCGAAGCTCGGGACGGAGCATCTGCCGGCGGACCGTTTTGGGTGATTTCAAAGTAAGAAGGAGGAAACATAATGAGAGAGAAAAAACTGATGGGGATCTTAATATCTTTTCTGCTTGTTCTTGTCATTATTGTCAGTGCTGTTTTTCTTCAACGAAAAGAAAAGCCAGCACCGTCATCTTCGGCCACAACGGCCACAACAGTACAGCAGAGGGAAACTGAAAGTACAACAGAAGAGCAAATGACGGAAGCTCCAAAAGATACGTCAGATTGGGAGATGGAAAAACCGTTAGAAGATGGAGAACCAACAGAACGACAAACTCCCGGAGTGCAATAAAAAAAGGGGCCTAACTGCAATAGGCCTCTCTCTGTGACAACATAAGTATAACACACATCCATATGCATTACTTACATCTCATAAAAGTAATTTCATTCTAATTCCTTTTGGTAGTAATGTCAATGGTGTTTATAAAAATTTTAGAAAGGAATGGACATGAAATATAAAATCACAAACATGATCTTAGAAGATCCAAGAGTAACCGCTGCTGGAAAATCGGTTGCTCTTTTTTTATGTCAGTTTTCGGATCAGAAAGGATATTCCTATCCGGCCATTGAGACGATCGCACTTAGAACCGGCCTGGCCAAACGAACCGTACAAAGACAAATCAAATCCTTAGAAGAAAAAGGATATCTTGCAGTAATTCCGCAATTTGTTTTTGGAGAACAATCGACAAACAAATATTATCTTACGTTTCCAGAACAAATGCTGTGCTCTGAAAAGAATGAAAGTCTTTGGAAAACATGGATTCTGAAAGATCCGGATTTTTTGGAATGGATTGATTGTCAGGAGGTACAGCCGGAAACGGAATATAAATGTCGTTGTATCCGTAAAGTTTTCTCATTGGAGAACAGATCAGCCAGAGAACGGTTGATCCTCGCTTATTTCCTGTTTGCAGCCGATCAAGAGGCTATGGCATACTTCTCTGCCTATGAACTTTCTGACCGCTTAAACATCCCTTACGGTGCTTTTGAGAGTATTCTAGTTGGACTGGAAACCCTGGGATATATCAAACGACTCCAGAAGAATCTTAGGGGAGAACAAATCAACATAATTCAGTTATGTTTAAAACAGTTCCAGGAAAAGCCCGAAGTAAAAACAGAAGTAAAAGCAGATAGAGAAATAAATTGCATACAAAAAACATCTCTTGTTTTAGCTCTTTTAAATTTTAGACAGTACAATGCCTGGGTCGATCAAAGAAAGGCCATTAAAAAGCAAGGAATTGACCGTCAGGCAGTCTTCTAACACTACAATAACTGATCAAAGAAGGGAGGTGAACGATATGGATAAGAAAAAAGTAAAGCAGACTTATCTTACGGATCAGGAAGTAGAAAAACGCCTGGCATTCATTTTTACAAGAAACAATATGACCGTGGAAGAACGGTTAAATGCTTGTCAGGAAGCCCTCAAGGAAGGAATGGAAACAACTACCAAAACTTAATTTTCTTTTTGACAAGCAATGTCACCCTATCGAAACAATGGGTAACTAAAAAGAAAGGGTAACAGAAAAAAAACTAATAGACCTTAGATATCTAAAGGTTATAGAAAGGGGGTCCCGGAAGAAGAGCTTACTGGATATGGCTTTATCCAAGATCTTGATCTGGAACCATAAGAAAGAGGTGATGCAACTTATTGTGAAACAAAAAGTAGAAGAAATGGAACGATAGGAAGGGAGCTTATTATGGCAGATACAAAAAAACAACAATTCAGTAATCTCCAAATGGTAGAAATCAAACAGGGTGTTCGTCATCATGTGGACACCACGATTTATCAGGATCCAAATTTTGTGGCAGCACAGATGCGAGAAATCCGCTTGGGTCTGGAGAAAGGCCTGGAAGTAGAAAAGTATGCAGATGCAAAATTTTCTGCACTGCAGATGGAACAGATCCGATTAGGAATGGAACAAGACTTAGATGTCGATATTTATGTACATCCAGAGTTGAATGCGAAGCAGATGGAGCAGATCCGGTTGGGCAAAGAGCAAAACCTGGATGTACATAAATTTGTAAGTCTTAATTATTCTGCTCAACAAATGGAACAAGTGCGGCTGGGTATGAAAATGGGCTTAGACATTAAAGCATTTGAAAGTCCAACAATAACTGCTGATCAAATGAAAGAAATTCGTCTTACAATGACAACACAAAAAGTCATGGATAAGATCAAAGAGCAGCTGAAAGAAATTTTGGAAAGCTTGCTGCGTGCTACAAAATTATATGTGCATTTTCCAAACAAAGAGGTTGAAACAGTTATAAGTCCAAAAATTTCAGAAATGCTAGCACAACGTTCAGAAGAAGTTCTCAAAGAACAAATCGCTGAACAGGAAGCACAGAAGGAACCGGAAAGCATAGAGGAAGTGGTAGAAGGGGTCAGCGAGGCAATCAAACAACCAGAAGTTCAAGAAGAGATTCTGGTTGACCAAACCATTGGTCAAGCGCAGGAACTTGTGGATGAACAGGTGACAGAACAACAGATACAGGAGCCAACAAAAGAAGAAGAGGAACAAAAAGAGGGAGAGCCAACGAAAGAAGAGGAATCTCAAATAGAAGACCCTCAAACAGAAGAAGTGACAGAAATTAAATATCATGAGGATCCCCAATTAAATGAGGCTATGAAAAATTATGTACTGTACCGAGAAGAAAGTGGACATCCCTTGCTTCAATCTCAAATCGGTGCAACATTAGCTCATGTAGCTTTTCTTGAACCAGATGTTCATCGTCAGGCAGAAATGCTTAATCAATCGGTCGTCAATGGATGGAAAAGTATATATCCAATTAAAGATCAGAACCAAGGAAAAGCTGTTCCACAAAAAAATAATTATCAAAAATCAAACTATCAGAAACCATACTCCAAACCAAATCAATTTCATAATTTCAAAGAAAGAGAGTATGATTATGACAAAGTGGAGCAGAAATTGTTAGAACAGCAGTGGCAACCGACAGAACTTGTTGGTGCTCAGAAAGAGCCAGCAATAGATTTAGAACCATAAAGATTGCGGATATAAAAAATAAGATATATAATAATAAAAGATAAGGTATCATAACTTTTCAATATAAGATTCTAATAAATTGAGAAAGAAAAATAACTTATGTTCCACTGGAACATAAGTTGAAGAAACCTAGATTTTATGCGGATTGTAGGGTGTCGTTAGGAGGACATTATGGATGTCATTACATTTATTCGAGAGAATCAAAATTATTTTGAAGATTTTATTACAAGGAGCACTTATCACTCAAATGCGATAGAAGGAAATACTCTTTCATATGCGGAAACCTACGCAATTCTTTTTAATGATAATGACTTTGAGGTCAAAGCAAAACCACGAGAAATATATGAGGCAATCAATCACAAATATGCTTTAAATTATATTATGCAAAGCGTTGAGACAGGCAAAGAAGTTTCTGAGAATATGATAAAAAAGATTGCTATGCAGATAAATAAAAATATTATGGAAATATCAGATTATAGAAAAGTGCCGGTGATCATCCGTGGCGCAGAGCATCTTCCGCCACAACCAAGAGATGTGCCTGCAGCAATGATGTATTGGGCCTATAATTTTAGAAAAGATAATCGTTCAAACATATATGAAAAAGCAGCGGATTATCATATTCAGTTTGAAAGAATTCATCCTTTTGAAGATGGAAATGGCCGGACAGGTAGACTCTTAATTAATTTTGAACTTCTTCGGAACAATCTTTTTCCTATTGTTATTCCGAAAGAAGATCGGGCCACGTACTTTGAACTTTTAAGTAGTCAAAATATTATAGGTCTTGGAGAACTTTTTTCAAAGTTTGGAGAAAATGAATTGGAAAGAGCAGAACAGTTCCAAACGCAAACAGAAACTTTGAATATGGATCAGAATTTATTGATAAGACAAGATAATGATTTAGAAGAGAATATGCATATAGAAGAAGATATGGATTTAGAGCCATAAAGCGACTTATGTTCCAGTGGAACATAAGTTAAATAAAGCCAGTGTTTATGCGGGTTTTCGGTATATTAATGAAGGGAAAAACAGGGATGCTATAAAAAATAACAGAGATATAGATGATAGAGAAAGTGCAATAAAAATCTCTCTTTACTTTCAAAGGAATTATGCTATAATTAAAACATAGAAATAGGAGCAACCGCCCACAAAGTGGTTAGCCTCGTTAAGGTTTAAAAACTACCCTAACTCGCCAAAGTTACAGGGTAGTTTTTATTTTCGCTTGTTATTCCTATCTATGTAGGCAAGCAGTGCAATGAGAAATGAACCGCCTAAAAACAACAGGCTAAGAACTTCATATGTATTCATTCGCACCACCTCCCCTCTTTTGTAAGTTGGGAGGCTACCACCCTGTACACGATTGCTCCATAGAAAAATGATACTATAACAAAGATGAAAATACAATCATGTGATGAAATAAATATAGAAGTTACCAGAAGAATCAAAAATTAAGAAAGATTATATCAATCTGTTGAAATAAGATGACTGGACTTGCATCGGGAGTCATGATAAACCAAAGAAGCAGAGAGTCAATTGGAAAAAGAGTGGTGAAATGTGAAACCAGAAGATATGGATTTAGAACGATGGAACAACTTATGTTCCAGTGGAACATAAGTTGCCTGACACCAGTGTTTATGCGGAGTTGAGACAAATAGATTGATAAATAAAGTTCCCCTTCGGGGGCTTTATTTTTTTGCTTTAAAAAGAGGGATTGGGAAACCTCCCAAATTTAAAAGGGGATTGGGGATTTCCCCAACAAGCTATTTGTATTACATCGTAATACAAATAGGAAGCTTGCTAGAAGACAGAAATGTATTGCTCTGTTTTCTAGCGAGAAGAAAGGCGAAAGGCCGGGTAACAGAAAAAGAAACAAAAAAGTGCTGAATATCGCATAAACACTGGGGTTAAGCAACTTATGTTCCAGTGGAACATAAGTTGCATTGAAGGCTTCTTTATTATATAATTTACATAGGGTATCTCGTAGTATTTGGGAGGGGAAGGTACTATAAGGCTGATTACGAAAAGGGGATATGCCCATGAAAAAATTTTTAAAAGAAGTATTTAATATGCAAGATATCAAGGATTCTTTCTTTGATAGTTTAAGAAAAGATTATCCAACATTTGATAACTGGTATACCAAGAAAGTTTTGCAGGGAGAAAAAGCTTTTATTTTTAGGGAAAATGGAATACGAGCATTTTTGTATTTAAAATACGAAACGAAAGAGCCAATTGAACTGAATACAGGGATTATACCGCCAGAGCCGAGGATTAAGATTGGTACTTTTAAATTATTAGACACGGTGCAGGGACAACGTTTGGGTGAAGGTGCGCTGGGAATTGCACTTTGGTTTTGGCAAAACCAGTTGGTAAATGAAATTTATTTAACTGTCTATGAAAAACATCAAAAACTAATTGGGTTAATTGAGCAGTTTGGATTTTTGTGTAGAGGATATAATAAAAATGGAGAACGAGTTTATTTTAAGGATAAAAGATATATTGATATGTCTACACCATATAAGTGTTTCCCTTATATAAAAAAGGATTTCGTCTCATGTGGTTATATTCCAATTGAGGATCATTTTCATGATATTTTATTTCCTTATTCAGAACTTAAAAATATGGAACAGGAATCAAAAGAAATTGCAGCGGCAAATGGGATTACGAAGGTATTTATTGCAACCCCATATAGCCAGATCTCTTTTGAACAGGGAAGTCCGGTACTCATCTATAGAAAATATAATGGGAATGGAAGTAGAATGTATAAATCAGTTGTGACATCGTTTTGTACCATTGTGAATCAAATTGATGTATGTGTGAATAAACAATATGCGTATGACCTAAAGGAATTCCTTGCACTGGTGGGCAACAAATCTGTCTATGATGAACAAACATTAAAAAAGATTTATTTTTCTGGGAAAAATATTGTTGTTTTAGCCATGTTATATAATGGATATCTTGGTGCAGGGCATAATATAACATATAAGCGATTAAAGGATGGGCAGTATCTTACTGAATACCCATATTTGATGAAAATAAGTCAACAGCAGTTTAAAGAAATATTAGAGATGGGTGGTAAAAATGTGCAAAATACTATTGTCAATTAATCCAGAACATGTAGAAAATATTTTTAATGGAAAAAAGAAGTATGAATATCGAAAAGTCCAGTGTACTAGGAAGGTGGATGGAATTCTGATCTACTCTACAGCTCCGGTAAAGCAGGTTGTTGGGGAAGCAAAAGTCGAAATGATCTTAAAAGATAAACCGGAAAAGATATGGGAACAGACAAAAAAGAAATCTGGTATTTCTAAGAAATTTTTTAAACAATATTATGAAAATTCTTTATTTGCGGTTGCATATAAGTTGTATGACGTTATCAAGTATGATCAACCAAAATCCTTGTCTGACTATGGCATTTCAACCGTTCCTCAATCTTTTCAATACCTTACATAATTGAGAAGCTCCATAAGTATCTTCTGTTGTCTCAAACCCTTATAATCAAAGGGATTAAGCGACTTATGTTCCAGTGGAACATAAGTTGCATTGAAGACATCAATAAGTCCAAAAATTTCAGAAATGCTTACACAGCGTTCAGAGGAGGTTATCAAGGAGAAAATTTCAGAACAGGAGGCACAGAAAGAGCCCGAAAGTCTAGAGGAGGTGACAGAAGAAGTCAGTGAAACGATCAAAGAACCGGAAGTTCAAGAAAAAATCATAACTGACCAGACCATAGACAAAGCGCAGGAACTTGTGGATGTGGACCAGCAAGCAACAGAAAAACAGGCAGTGGAGCCGCAGAAAGAA
>OBZD01000567.1_pt1 | contig 18645 bp, 9 predicted proteins | sample 1501551 | NCBI WGS metagenome assembly OBZD01 (sample SAMEA2580221, study PRJEB22360) | human gut metagenome | biome: human gut; feature: human-associated habitat; material: faeces | place: Denmark | collected 2008/2010 | reverse complement strand
TGGCCCAGCCCGAGATGATACCCGACACTGAGGAGATGCGGGACACCCCCAACGTCCCCATCGTCATCCCACCCCACAGCCTCTTCACCGGCGACGGCGGCAGCGGCCCGAACCCGTTCCTCTCCTGTGTGCCGCGGGTGCTGGACCGGGTCATCATCCCGAAGAACATCACCGTCCATCTCGGCAGGCCCGCCGCCTCGGCCCGGAACGTCACCGTCTCGTTCCGCAGGTATATCGCCAACGTGGCGTCCAGTGAGGTGTATCCGACCTGGGCTGACGAAAACAGCCCAGCGGGGCAATCGAACTGCCTGCCGACTCAGAAATTCCATTCGATCGTGATTTTTTGTTCTCCGGTAAGCGTATCCTTTGGGCTGACGATGACCCGATGGACCAGCAGCACAACAAGTTCGCGGGTCAGCTGCGAAACCTGTGCCAGTTCACGGACACGCTGCCTCTGCGTCTGGACTCCACCGGTCTCTTCCTGCCGTTGTTCCAGTTCCGTTTCCAATGTACCGATCCGGGTCTCTGCCTTTTTCACTTCTTTCAGAAAGGTCTGGTTCATTTCAGAAAACTGAACGGCATCAATCAAGCCTGACACCTTATCCAGATACAACTCCTGCATAGCCTTGCGCCGCCGGGCTGCTTCGCTCTTCAACCGTTTCAGCTCGTCACGCCTGGCCTGCTCTCGCTGCCGGATGGGGTCATCCTGTTCTGGAAGGGTAACTTTTTCAGGGTCAAAATAGTCTGCCGCATACGCCCGGATACGTTCCAGTACCGCATTCTCCAAGGCGTCCATATCGGTACAGGTCTTGTTGCCGCACACTTCCGGTGCGCGCTGGTGCATCCGGCAGCGGACATAGCGTCTTTGTGTTCCATCCGCTCTCGGCTGACGGCCAGTCTGCTCCATGCAGCTGCCACAGCATCCACAAACCACTTTTTTTGCCAGCGGATGGATCGTTCCCTTCTCGCCGCTCCGGGTGCGCTCCTGCATCATCCTCTGGACCGTTTCAAACATTTCTCGCTCAATGATCGCTTCATGCGTATTTTCTACAACGATCCACTGCGATTTTGGAAGCCAGATCGTCTTTTCAGACTTGTAACTTATCTTTTTATGCTTTCCCTGCACCATATTTCCGATATAAAGCTGATCATGCAATATTTGATATACGGTGGGACTGCTCCAAAGAGCCGCATTTGTATTCTTTAATGCACTGCGGTAATGGATGCCATGCAGCTGCTTATAGGCCGTTGGGCTTGGAATTTTTTCGTCATTCAGGATGCGTGCGATCTTGTGTGCGCCGATCCCGTTAAGAGCCATGGAGAAGATCCGCCTTACCACGTCGGCTGCTTCCGGGTCGATGATGAGTTTTCCTTTTGCATTTGGGTCTTTGCAGTATCCATACCGTGCAAAAGAGCCGATGAACAGCCCTTCTTTCCGCTTGTGGTCAAGCACCGAGCGGACATTGGTGGACAGATCTTCCAGATACCACTCATTGATCAGGCCGTTGATCTGGCGGGATTTTTTGTTCGCGGTATCGTTGGTATCCACATGGTCTACCACCGCAATGAAGCGGACGCCCCACTCCATGAACTTTCCGTGCAGATACTTTTCCACGAGCTCCATGTCACGGGTGAAACGGGATTGCGTTTTGGCCAGTACCACATCAAACCGATGTTCGCTTGCGGCTTGCAGCATCGAATTGAATGCCGGGCGGTTCCGGTCGATGCCGGAATAGTCCTCATCCGAATAGATCTGGTAAATCTCAAATCCGTTCTCCAGGGCGTACTGGAGCAGCATCGACTTTTGATTCTGAATGCTCTCCGATTCACCAATTTTATCTTCATCTTCTTTGCTCAGGCGGCAATAAATTGCTGCTTTCATGATCTGCCCCCTTCTTTTTGTACACGAGCATCCATGCGCAGCATAACGCATCCCTCCTTCCAATTCAGGGATGCCGCATCAGGCACAGGAGCTTGGAGGAATGGCATTGAGCAATCCATCGATGATATATCGCTCAAATTCCTTTTGAAACCGTTCTTTGCGCTGTTCATTGTTGTCCGAACGAAATTTTTCGTGCAGAATAAAAGGAGTTTTTTTCATCGAATCCCCCTTTTCGGTCCATCTGGTCGTGATATGGGTCACTTCAGTCTATTTCCAGTCAGCGAAATTCAGAACTTTCCATATTTTTCATGCAAAATATGGCAAGACGTTCAAAATCAACTTGAAACGCCTTTGCCGCAATGGTACAATTATACTGTCATTTTATGGAAACTCGGCGCAAAGCCCCGTGCGGACAGGCCGCAAGCGCCGGAGTTCCTGTGGGATGTGTAAGAACAGCTAAGGCAGCACTGCGCTACTGCACCTGCGCAGTATTGCTTTCCGAAAATGTGAGAAAGTATATTTATATGATGAAAAAGATCTCCCGCCGCTCGTTTTTGCAGGTCTGCGGCATTACTGCGGCAACGGCAGCACTGACCGCCTGCGGCGGCACTAAGACCGAAACGGCTAAAAAAGACGCTGCTCACGAAGCCATCACCTTTATGGCACCTTATAAGGAGATAGAAGCCTTTATTGAGCAGGTACACAGCGTTTACCCGGAAGTGAACATCGAGGTCGTGCCCTACAGCGGCGATAACACCACCACCTGTCTGGAGAATATGTTTGCGGCGGGCGACCTGCCGGACGTCTGCACCTTGACCTACTACGACCCCCGGACCGATCTGGTCTCCGACAAGCTGCTGGACCTTTCCGGCTACGATTTTACGGATAACTATGTGGAGTCCCGCCTGCAGGACGTGTTCGACAACGGTGCCATCTACCTGCTGCCCTCGACCTACAACTGCTACGGCATCACCTACAACAAGACCCTGCTGAAGAAATACGGCTGGGAGCTGCCCAATTCTTTCACGGAGCTGGAAGAACTGGCGGCAAAGGCAAAGGAAGCCGGGGTCGATCTCTGTCTGCCGCAGATCCAGTATCCGGGCTACGGTTTCCAGTACCTGTGCAACATTGCGGAAGCCGATTTCCTCGGCACACTGGACGGCAGGCTGTGGCAGCGGGATTATCTGTCCGGTAAGGCAAATGTCAGCAATACCCCCGGCATGATGCATGCGATGGCCTATGTCCAGAAGTGGAAGGACATCGGGATGCTGAACGACTCCGGCGACGCTCTTGACGACAATGTGACCCGGCAGAGGATGACCGAGGGGAACACCCTGTTTCTGCTCGGAAACACCAACGGCATCGTGGAGGCAGACGGCAACGCCGATAAATTCGGCCTGATGCCGTTTCTCTCGGAGGACGGCACCCAGAACGTTTTTGTGCTGAATGTGAACCGCTTCTACGGTCTGAATAAAAAGCTGGAGCAGGACCCCCAGAAGCTGGAAGATGCGCTCAAGGTGATGCGTGTGCTTTCCACCGTTGCAGGCACCAGCGCTCTGCAGCCCGCAACGGCGCTGAAAAGCAGCCTGCTGCCCTTCAAGGACGCAAAAGCGGACGGCACCTACTATGCCGACATCGCCGATGCCCTGAACGCAGGCAACACCGCGCCCTTTATCTATTCCGGCTGGGAAAACACCGTCGTGACCACCGGCCTTAAAATGCTGGACTTCATGAAGGGCAATGCTGCCATGGAGGATGTCATCCGTCAGCTGGACGAGGATCAGGACAGTGTGGTGAACAACACCCCGGATGTCATCACTACCGTTACGGAGGAGCTTTCGCAGGAGGACTGCGCCATGCTGGTGGGTCGCTGCTTTGCACAGGCCACCGGCAGCGACCTTGCGCTGGTCTCGCTGAGCACATGGATCCCCGGCAACCCCACCGAGCAGAACCACCACGGCGTAGCGGCCAAGCTGTACGCCAAGGATATTACGGATTACGACCTTTCGGTCATTCTGCCCACCGGCTGGAACCGCACCATCCAGACCGTTTCCCTGACCGGGCAGCAGATCAGCGGCCTGCTTGCTTCTGGTTACGATGCCTACGGCAACGGCAAGGGCTACCCCTATGTGCTGGTAAGCCCGGTGCAGCCGGAGGCGGGCAAGACCTATCAGGTGGCCATCTGCGGTGTGAGCGACCAGCTGGCTGCGGAGACCACGGTCACAGACAGCGGCGTGGTGGGCATGGACGCCGCAAAAGCCTTCTTTGGCGCATACACCACCATCAGCCGGGCAGATACCGCATGGAGCTGAACAGAACGGACAGGAGATACCGGATGTGAACAACAAAATCTATAAATGGCTGTTTGGCGGCTTTGGCTTTGTCATCATCGTGTCGCTCCTGACCCTTTTTGTCATGAGCCAGACCTACATCCAGAACCTTGTCTACCATGAGCGGCTGAGCCAGATGGAGGAAGTCACCCACCAGATGTTCCGCAGTCTGGAAGATGTCATCGACACCCACTGGGACGAGGTGGATGTGCAGTGTAATTATTTGTACAACAGCCCGCTGGAGACCGATACCGACCTCTACCGCTATCTGAAAAAGCTATCGGAGCTTTCCAACTACCATGAAAAACAGATCGAACTGGTAGCCGTGGATACTGCCGGACATTATTATACCGAGTATGGCCGCATGGGGCTGCTGCGGGGAATGAACTATCTGGAAAGCGCACCGGAGCGGGTCAGCTATGTTTCCAACTCGCTGACCAAGGACGACTCCCGGATGGTGTTTCTGGAACAGCTCTCCACCCCCATCACACTGCAAAGCGGAGAGAAAGCGATCACCCTGCGCTACTTTGGCATCTCCCAGAGCATGACCCAGCTGAACGATTATTTCCGCTGTGACGCCTACGAAAACAACAACAGCGTCTATGTGCTGGATAACGATGGCTTCAAGCTGTTCAACGCCAATGACACCGAGCTGCTGAAGGGACACAACGTATACACTGTTCTCTCCCGGATGTCCTATCTGCACGGCTCTTCCTTTGCGGGGGCAAAGGAGCGGCTTGCCCGCACAGGCGCCTGCTATTCCAACGCCGTGCTGGATGGGACTGAGTATTTCTACGCCCTGAAGCAGATGGAAAACGCCCAGTGGACACTGGCGTTCCTTGTTCCGGCAGAATATGTGGCCGTGAATACGCAGAAGCTGGTCAACATCGTCATGGTTATCATCATCGTCATTGCGATGGTGTTCTCGGTCATAACCGTTTTCGTCGGCTGGTTTCTCCTGCGGCAAAAGCAGCAGCAGGAGCTGCGGGCCGAAAAAGAAGCGAACCTCCGTCTGGAACAATACAACATCCATCTGACGCAGGTAAACGATGAGCTGCGGCAGGCGCAGGATGCTGCCGCAGAGGCGTTACAGTCCGCAGAGCGCGCCAGCAAGGCCAAGACGGACTTCCTCTCCAACATGAGCCACGACATCCGTACCCCCATGAACGCCATCATCGGCATTACCACCCTGATGAAAAACGAGCTGCAGCAGCCGGAAAAGCTGGCCGAGCATCTGGGCAAGCTGGAAAGCTCCGGCCAGCTGCTGCTGGGCATCATCAATGATATTCTGGATATGAGCCGCATCGAGAGCGGCAAGACCACCCTGAATGTGGAAAAAATGAACCTGCCCCAGCAGGTCAGCCAGCTGGACAGCATCATCCGTCAGCAGGCAGGCCAGCGCCGCCAGACCTTTACGGTAAACACCCATCTGCAGCACGAAAACGTACTGGCAGACCCCAACCGCCTGAATCAGGTGCTGATGAACATCCTCTCCAACGCGGTCAAATATACGCCCAAGGGCGGGCATATCCGGCTGGAGGCGGAAGAGCTGCCCCGGAACGAGCACTTCGCCCGGTACCGCTTTGTGGTACAGGATGACGGCATCGGCATGAGCGAGGCGTTCCAAAAGACCCTTTTTGACCCCTTTACCCGCGAGGAAAAATCCGGCACCAATAAGGTGCAGGGCACCGGCCTTGGCATGGCCATCACCAAGAGCATCGTAGACCTGATGGGCGGTTCCATCAGCGTGGAGAGCGCCCCCGGCAGGGGTACCCGCTTTGAGGTCGTGCTGGAATTTCCCATTGATACAGAGTCGGACCATGCGCAGAAGGTGCAGGCTCTGCCGGAGGAAGCAGAAGAAACTTCTCCCCTGTCCGGCATGAAGTTCCTCTGCGCCGAGGATAACGCCATCAACGCCGAAATTCTGGAAATGCTGCTGGAATCCAAGGGCGCAAGCTGCACCGTCTGCTCCAACGGGCAGGAGATCGTGGATGCCTTTGCCAGCGTCAAGCCCGGCGAGTACGACATGATTTTGATGGACGTGCAGATGCCGGTGATGGACGGCCTGGAGGCCACCCGCCGCATCCGCAATGGCGAAAATCCGCTGGGCAGGATCATCCCCATCCTTGCCATGACCGCCAACGCCTTCCTTGAGGATATGCAAAAGAGCAAGGAAGCCGGCATGGACGAACATCTCTCCAAACCCGTGGACATTGCAGCTCTGGAACAGACGGTGAAACGCTTCCGCGTTACCCCTCCCCATTAAAAAATAGCGGAAAAGCGCGTTTTTGCAGATGACCGACATCCACGACCTGGCATGGCCGCCCATTTGCGGCCCAGCTTTTTTTGTGAGAGAGCGATCATGATGAATCAAAGTATTGGATGGTATTGCGTATGGAACAACAGTCAAATAAAATCCAGCCTGTGTTGCTATCGGCACTTGCCCAATTGAGCGCCTGCCTGATCGTCTGGAATTTTCATATCCCAAATCCAAATATCCTGCTTTTTGTTGTTCTTTCTGCTGTGCTCGTGAAATGCGGCTATGCAGCAGGAATCGTAAGCGGCCTCATTGCATTCCTGTACTCCGCGTTTTTCTTTTCTACCGACCACAGCTTTTTTCTTTACACCTCTTTGAACTTTCAAAAGCTCATCGTGATCGGCCTTGGCATCGCTGCGAACATTCTGCTGATCGGTCGCCTGCAATGGCAGCTCGAGCGCTCCAGCATGGAAAAGATGCAGGCCGAAGCCGAGGAAAAGCTTCAAGAAACAACAGAGAGCTACCGTGCAAAACTTTACCACGATGTCTTGACTGGCACATACAACCGCCGCTACTATGAGGATATCGCATCCCGTATCGTCGGCCCCGCAGGCATCGCGCTGATGGATGTGGACGATTTCAAGATCTGCAACGACACCTATGGACATTACGCCGGAGATATGGCACTGAAAACGGTGGCAAACGCTATCCAGTCCTGCATCCGGAAGTCGGACCTGCTCATCCGCTACGGCGGGGATGAATTTCTGCTGGTGCTGCCCGGCATTCCGAGCGACATCCTGCAAGCCAAGCTGGAGCAGATCAGAGCCGCCGTGCAGCAGGCTGCTGTACCCGGTTATTCGCATTTTCGCCTCTCACTGAGCATCGGCGGAACGATGCAGGCCATCACCGACCCGATGGAGAATGCGGTTCGCCGGGCGGACCGGCTGATGTATCAGGCAAAGTGCCGCAAGAATGCCGTCATGGTGGAGGTTCCGGGGCATGACCTGGCGGCTTTGGAAAAGCTTTTGCAGAACAAGTCACAGATCTTACTTGTGGATGACTCCGCAATGAACCGCATGATGCTGACAGAGATCCTGGGGGATAGTTACCACATTCTGGAAGCTGAAAACGGACGGGAATGCATGGAAAAATTGCAGGCAGAGGCCGGAAACATTGCACTGGTGCTGCTGGACATCAATATGCCCGTTATGGACGGCTTTGAAGTGCTGAAAGCCATGAATACCAACCACACCATCGAGGATATCCCGGTCATTATGATCTCCAGCGAGGACTCCGATGCGACGATCCGGCGTTCCTATGAGCTGGGCGCAAGTGATTATGTCAATCGCCCCTTCGATGCTCGTATCGTGTACCGCCGTGTGACCAACACCATCAAGCTGTACGCCAAGCAGCGGCGGCTGGTGCAGATGGTCTCAGAACAGATCCGCGCCCGTGAAAATAATACGGATATGCTGGTGGGTGTACTGAGTCATATCGTAGAATTCCGCAACGGCGAAAGCGGCGCCCATGTGCGGCACATCCGTATCATCACCGAGCTGCTGCTCCGCCGTCTGTTGGAGATCAGCAGCAGATACTCTATCACTGCGGAACAGCAGGATATGATCCCGCTGGCTTCCTCCCTGCACGACATCGGAAAAATCGGCATTGACGAAAAGATCCTCAACAAGCCCGGCAAACTGACCCCGGAGGAATTCGAGGTCATGAAGACCCACAGTATGCTGGGAGCCCAGATGCTGCATGATCTGGATAATTTTGCAGAGCAGCCGCTGCTGCAAACGGCCTACGAGATCGCCCGCTGGCACCACGAACGCTGGGATGGGCGCGGCTACCCGGATGGGCTGAAGGGCGATGAGATCCCCATCAGCGCACAACTGGTCTCGCTGGCTGATGTGTACGATGCACTGACCAGCGAACGCTGCTACAAAAAAGCCTTCCCCCACGAAAAAGCCGTGCAGATGATCCTGAACAGCGAGTGCGGAGCGTTCAACCCGCTGCTGCTGCAGTGCCTGACAGATATTCAGGCTGACCTGAAAGAAGAATTACAGCAGCACAACTGAGCAATGAATGCAATAAAACAGGAGAACAAAAAGCCCAAATGAAACACAGAATCTCACGCCGTGCATTTCTGCGCGGCTGCACGCTGCTGGCGGCATCTGCTGCCGTCGGCAGTCTGACTTCCTGCGGCGGAACGAATGCGAAGGACAGCGGTCTTCCGCAGCTCATTGTGGGAAGTGATACCTATCCGCCCTATATTTATCTGAACAATGACGGCGTTCCCGCCGGGATCGACGTGGAGATCGCCACCGAAGCGTTCCGCCGCATGGGATATGCTGCCCGGTTTGAACCGATCGATTGGGAGCAAAAAACAGATCTGGTGGAAAGCGGTACCATCGACTGCATCTGGGGCTGCTTTTCCATGGATGGGCGCGAGGAGGTATACCGCTGGGCGGGACCCTACATGGTGAGCCGTCAGGTGGCTGCGGTGGATGCCGACAGCAGCATCCGGACACTCGGCGACCTTGCCGGAAAGACCATCGCCGTGCAGAGCACCGGCAAGCCGGAGGAGATCTTTCTCAGCGGCTCCGACCCGCGCATCCCGCAGACCGTCGAGGTGTTCAGCACCGAAGACCGCAGCGTGCAGTATGCGATGCTGGCCTGCGGCTATGTGGATGCCATCGCTGCCCATGAGACGGCCATCCTGCAATACATGAAGGACAATTCCGTGGAGTTCCGCATCCTCGAAGAACCGCTGCTGGTCACCGGTCTGGGCATCGCCTTTGCCAAAAACGACAGCCGCGGGCTGGACATCCAGCTGAACGCTGTTCTTGCGCAGATGCGCACAGACGGCACACTGGAGCAGATCCTTGGCAAGTATCTTGAACATGCTTCGCAGTATCTGGAGGTGGACACCATTGGCACGTAAAAACAAAACCATCTCAGATACATGGAGATGGGGGCTCTATCTGATCATCGGCGTGCTTTTTATGGCCGGCGTCGTTTTTTTCTCGAGTTGGCAGGCACTGCGTGCAACGGAGGCTCGTTTCTGCCAGATCCTTGATTTTGTCAAATCCCAGTCCACCAGCTTTGAAAAGTACAACGATACGGTTGTGGCCAAAACGCTCCGCCGCACGGCGGTATCGGTGCATCAGCTGGCACAGGACCCTGCGCTCGACCTTTCCGACCCGCAATGCCTGAACAGGCAGGCAGAGCTGCTCTGGCTCACAGGTATTTCGGTTCTGTCTCCGGACGGTACGCTCCTGTGCGAATCCACAACGAACGGCATCGGCTATGCCCGGTTTGGGTCGCAGCTCAAGAATGATGCGGTTCTGGACGTTTTCTCTTACCCGCAAAAGACCTACCTGAAGCGGATCCTGCTGGAGGATGGGTCTGCCGTGGATGTTGCGGCACACCGGGCAGAAAGCAAAGGGGTCATCCTGCTTGCCTACCGCTATACCCCGGCAGAATTTGTAGAAGGAACGGCTTTGTCCATCCAGAGCGTACTGGACGGCTACTCGGTTGAGACCAGCGGCACATTGTTCATCGTGCAGAACAATCAGGTCATTGCCTCCAACCGCCCGGAGCTCATCGGGCAGGATGCTGCGGACAGTCTGCCGGTGCGGGAGATCCGCAAAGCCGGGGCTGCCGAAACGCTGACCCATACCCACGATTGGAACGGCTCCGGCTGCTATGTTGGAATGTACTGCCACGGAAGGTCTTTCGATCTCTATGCGTATACGGATGAAAGATCCGTCTTCCGTGAATCGTTTCCGTTGATTTTGATGTCGCTGGCCGGTTACATCCTGCTTGTAATGGTCCTTCGGGTGCTGCGCAGACGCTCCGTGCAGGAGATGGAGCAGCAGAAGAAAGAGCAGGAGAAGAAGTATCAGGCTCAGCTGGAGGAACAGAACCGCAAACTGGAGATCGCACTCCAGCACGAGGGTGCGGCAAACCGTGCCAAGCGGGAGTTCCTGTTCAATATGAGCCACGATATCCGCACCCCCATGAACGCCATCATCGGCTTCACCTCGCTGGCTGCGACCCATATTGATAATAAGGAACAGGTGCTGGACTACCTGAAAAAGATCTCTACCTCCAGCCAGCATCTGCTCTCCCTCATCAATGATGTGCTGGATATGAGCCGCATCGAGAGCGGAAAGGTAAAAATTGAAGAGAAAGCGGTGCATCTGCCGGACCTCGTCCACGATGTGCGCTCCATCATCCAACCCGATGTTTCGGCAAAGCGGCTGTCGCTTTTCATCGATACCATGGACGTGGAGAACGAGGACATCATCACCGACCCGCTGCGGCTGAACCAGATCCTGCTGAACATTTTGTCCAACGCCATCAAGTTCACTCCCACAGGCGGTACGATCAGCATCCGCATTGCCCAGAAGAACGGTGCGCCCAAGGGCCGTGGCTGCTATGAGTTCCGCATCAAGGACAATGGCATTGGTATGAGCGAAGCGTTCCAGAAGCACATCTTTGAGGCGTTCAGCCGGGAGGAAAGCTCCACCGTCAGCGGCATTCAGGGTACCGGCCTGGGCATGTCCATCACCAAGAACATTGTGGATATGATGGGCGGCACCATCGCGATCGAAAGTGAACCGGGCAAGGGCAGCGAATTCATCGTAGATCTCTGCTTCGCACTCAGCGGACAAAAGGTGGAGCCCAAGCAGCTCCCGCAGTTGGAAGGGCTGCGCGCGTTGGTAGCAGACGATGATACCGACACCTGCCTGAGCGTCAGCACCATGCTGTCCAAGATCGGGATGCGGCCGGAGTGGACGATCTCCGGCCGGGAAGCGGTGATCCGCACCCGGTACGCCATGGAGCAGGGCGACGAATTCAGCGTCTACATCATCGACTGGCTCATCCCCGATATGAACGGCATCGAGGTCGTGCGGCAGATCCGCAGGCTGATCGGGAAAAGCTGCCCTATCATCATTCTGACGGCCTACGATTGGACGGATATTGAAGAGGAAGCCCGCGCTGCCGGAGTGACCGCCTTCTGCGAAAAGCCGCTGTTCCTTTCCGAACTGCACAGAGTGCTGGTAGAACCGTACGGTGCAGAGCCTGCCTGTAAGCCAGCGCAGCCAGCTGCCTCCGAGCTCAAGGGAAAGAAGCTTTTGCTGGTGGAGGACAATGCCTTGAACCGCGAGCTCGCGCTGGAGATCCTGAAGGAAGCGGGCTTTGCGGTAGACACTGCTGAGGATGGCGAGATCGCCGTCCAGAAGATGAAGCAGGCGGCCCCCGGGCAGTACGATTTGATCTTAATGGACATCCAGATGCCCAAGATGGACGGTTACGAGGCAACGCGGCAGATCCGCGCCCTGCCGGACGCTGCAAAGGCAGGCATTCCCATCTTTGCAATGACGGCAAACGCCTTTGAAGAAGACCGTCAGAATGCATTGAAGGCCGGTATGGACGGCCACATTGCAAAGCCGCTGGATATTCCGCATCTGCTGCAGGTCCTCGCAGATGTACTGAAATCATAACGGCTGCCAGCCGACAAAAACAAAAGCACCCGCAGCAGGCTTCGCAGAGGCTCTTGACCTCTGGAAGCGAATGCTGCGGGTGCTTTATTTCTTTTCTGTCTGACAGGCGTTTGGCTCACAAAATTTTGCGCAGCTCCTGCACGAGATCGCCGATCACGATGGGCTTGGACAAAAAGCCGTTCATGCCGCTTTCCAATGCGTTGCGGCGGTCCTCGTCGAAGGCGTTGGCGGTCATGGCAAGGATGGGGAGCTTTGCCCGGGCAGGGTCATCCAGTGCGCGGATCTTCCGGGTGGCGGTGTAGCCGTCCATCACCGGCATCTGCACATCCATCAGCACCAGATCATAGCTGCCCGGCGCTGCGGTGCTCACCTTTTCCACCGCCACTTCACCGTTTTCCGCCGTATCGACCCGGAAGCCGTACTCGCGCAGGATCTCCTGCGCGATCTCGCGGTTCAGCTCGTTGTCCTCTACCAGCAGGATGTGTCTGTCCTTGAAGTCGGCGTTCTTTTCCGGCAGAAGCTCCTGCGACGCATCTGTCAGCTTCTGGCCGAGGGCGCTCATCAGGGTCTCGCGCAGGTCAGACAAGAACATGGGCTTGGAGCAGAAGGCAGTCACACCGGCGGCCTTTGCCTCCACCTCAATGTCAGACCAGTCGTAGGCCGTCAGGATGATGATGGGGGTATCGTCGTTCAGGCTGCGTATCTGGCGGGTGACCTCGATGCCGTTCATATCCGGCAGCCGCCAGTCGATGATATAGGCGTGGTAGACATCGCTCATCTCGATGGACTGCCGCGCGCGCAGCACCGCTTCCTTGCCGGAAAGGGTCCACTCCGCGCGCATTCCCACCTTGACCAGCATCTTTGTCACGCTGTCGCAGGTGTTGAAATCGTCGTCCACCACCAGAGCCTTCAGGCCCTCCAGTTCAGCGATCTTTTCCACCGGGCGGTGCTCTGCCTGCACCCGCAGCGGCACACGAATGATAAACTCACTGCCCTTGCCCTGCGCTGTCTGCACCTCGATGGTGCCGCCCATCATATCCACGATGTTTTTGGTGATGGCCATGCCAAGGCCGGTGCCTTGGATACGGCTGACCGTGGAGGTGCGCTCCCGCTCAAACGGCTCAAAGATTTTTTTGGCAAATTCCGGGCTCATGCCGATGCCGTTATCCTTGATGCGGAACTCGTACTGCCCGCAGCCGCGCACCTGCCCGGCAAGCTGGCGCACCCGCACCGAGACCGTACCGCCCGCCGGGGTAAACTTGATGGCGTTGGACAGCAGGTTCAGCAGGATCTGGTTCAGCCGGGTCTTATCGCAGTAGACATCCTCGTCGGTCACATCCATCGCGTCCATATAAAGCTCCAGCTGTTTTGCGTAGATCTGCCCGCTGACGATGGTTTTCAGATCGTGCAGCACATCCGAAAGGTTGACTTCCACCTCTTCCAGATGGAGCTTTCCGCTTTCGATGCGGCTCATATCCAGCACATCGTTGATGAGGGAGAGCAGATGGCTGCTGGAAGCAAGGGTTTTGGCCAGATAATCCTTCACCCGCTCCTTGTCGTCGATATTGCTGATCGCCAGTGTGGTAAAGCCGATGATGGCGTTCATGGGGGTGCGGATGTCGTGGGACATATTGGAAAGGAAGGTGCTCTTGGCGCGGTTGGCAGTCTCGGCGGCGGCAACGGCATCCGAAAGCGCCTGATTCACCTGTTTGTCGGCGGTGCGGTCGGACATGACAAGGATGTATTTGGTCCTGCCCTCCACCTCGCTGCCTATGGCGATGTTATGGAACCAGCGGCGCTCTTTGGTTTCCAGATGCTCAAACTCGAGATCCCATTCCCGCTGCTGCCCGCTGAGAAGCCCATCCAGAAGGCTTTCGCCCTGCTCCGGGGCGCCCAGCTTGTCCAGCGCGAAGGCATTTTGCCGGACTTCTCTCCACGGGATGCCCAGCAGCCGCTCAATGTTCGGGCTGACATAATCCGCCTTGGAGGTCTCTGCGTCCACCATCAGGAAAACATCATCCACGTTACGCGAAAGCTTCTGGAACAGCTCGTCCCGGTACGAGATCTCGGTATTCTTCCGGCGCAGGGTTGTATGGCTTCTGCGCACAATGAGCAGAATGGCCAGCACCGCAAGACCTGCGGCGATGCCCGCTGCGATCTGCACTGTATGGAACCACAGCTTATCCAGATTGGCATTGACGATTTTGACCGGGACAAGCCCCACCATCGTCCAGCTCTGGACAGCAGTACCCTCGTAAACCAGATAATAGCTGACGTCGCCCAGTTTGACCCTCAGGTTTCCGCTGCTGCCCTGTGCAAAGGCATTGGACAGATCCAGGATCTGCGCCTCGGAAAGATCGGAATGGTCGCGCAGCATCGCAATGAAATTATAAATGGTCTCCTTGCGGTTTACAGAATTGTCGATGACCACCCGCCCATCCGAGTAGATGACATAGTTGCTGGCATTGCCCTCAAAGGCAGAGCTGTCCAGCAACCGAAGCACCGCATCATTATAATAAGAGATGGCAACGGCATCGTAGGCAAAGCCCCGGTAGCTGCCCTGCGTTTCGGGACAGATGAACGCAAGCATCTGGGGCTTGCCGGGCAGCGCCGTGTTCACGACGACATCCTCATCGTGAGCGAGCCTTTCGTCCAGATTGGTCTGCAGGCCAAGATAGCCGGTCTCCCCGGTCACGGTCATGTAGTTGCCGTCATAGGTAAGAAAGTAGAATTCGGCAAACCCAGCCTCCTGCTGTGCCGCCCCGATATACGCCTGTATTTCGGCCTCATCCGAGGTAGTTTCCAGAAAGCCGTTGTACAGATGAAGATAGGTCAGGTTCTTGCGTACCATCTCTTTCAGCATATTATTGGATTTATGCAGCACCTCTTCCAGATGCGAGGTGCTTTCCTGATAGATGGTCTGGGACACAAATGAGATGTACCGAACGCTAAAACCTGCTATCAGCAAGACCAGAAGAAGGATCGCCGCAACAGGGAGCCATTTTTGCCGGGGATGACAGTTTCGTTTGGATTCGTGCTTTTCGTCTTCCATCCCGCTTACCTCAGTGTCATGTAGTTTTCAGGCTCTGCAAGCGCTGCGCCGCCGCCGGAGAGATGATCGCGCCATCTGTTTTTTACCCATGTATCTCCGTCCAAAGACCTGCCGCTTTCGCTCGCAAGCAGCGCTTCCATCTGATTTTCCGCTGCCAGACAGGTCACGGTAACGGTGTCGTCGTCCCCCAGCGGCTGTCCGTTCCGGGTGATGCCGGTCAGGGTATAGCTGCCGCCTGCCTCTTTGACCTCCACGGCAATGCCGCTGACCACCGGCAGAGAACCGCGGTTGAAGGGCACAAACCCTCCCTCGCAGCCCTCCACAAAGGCGCGGACGGTCTCCTTCAGCTCTGCGCCGGTCATAGTGCGCTGGCGGGACATCAGACCGTTGGGCATGATCATGGAAGCGGCCATTTTCTTGTTATAATCTGCCTGCAGCACACTGCCGGTAAAGCTGTTTGCGGTGGCAAGCAGCACATCGGTGCCATAAACGCCCCGCAGCGTGTTCGCCATAACGGAGAAGGAGGCGCTGCCGCCGTTTGCGTGGAAGACATTGGAGCAGCTCTTCCCGGAGGTCAGCACGATCTCGTCATCGGCAGGCGTTTCTTCGGCAAGAAGCTGGGCATTGAACGCGCGATAAGCCTGCTGTGCCGTGTACTCGCCCGCGATCATTTTGGAGACAACGTCCTTGGAGACGGCAAAGAAATCGTTGGAGGCGATGCGGATATACATATGGTTTTCTTCCACCACATCGCGCACGTCCTTCATGTACTCGGTCAGGCGCAGAGGGACGTTCTGGCTGTAGCTCAGCAGGTCCTGCCCGTCGGCAACGATGCGGCTCTGCGCCTCCTCGGAGAGCATGACGTTCAGCACCTTCATGGCTTTTTCGCGGCGCGCGGTGTCCTGCTCGAGGTCACGGTTCAGAGCGATCTGGAAATAGGGGGTGGTCATGATCCACTTTTCGCCGTTCTGGCTGAAGAAGGGCAGGAAGGTCGTGTCGATGCCCTCATCCTGAAACACCTTGACACCGGCGGAGCTGCCAAAGTACATGGCAGCTTCTCCGTTCCGGAACATCCCGGTCACGTCATCGTAGGTGTTCTCGAGGTCATCCGCTGTGAGGTGGGTATCCTGAATGAACTGCGCCATCCGCTCAAACACCCCCGGCCACACGGTGTCGTCCAGACCCACCCGTGCGGTGCTGGCAGGGTCGCTGTAAGCAGTGCGCCACTTGCGCCCATCAGTCGTGGTAAGCTCGGCAGCGGAAAGCCCCTGCAGCGTTTCCATGCAGGTGTAGTCGTAGGTGTAATCGGCGGTAAAGCCGCGGATGCCCACCTTCTCAAACGCCTGACAGGCCGAAATGAAGCTCTCGTAATCGGTGGGCAGGGGGATACCGTACTGCTCAAAAAGGCCGCGGTTGACCACAAAGCCGTGGGCATCCGCGCAGACCGGCAGCCAGTTCACGCTGCCGTCCTCGTTTTTGAAGCTGTTGAGGTAGGTGTTGTACACAGCGCCCGCTTCGTTGGTCAAGGCAAGGTTCATCAGGCTGTCCTTCAAGGGAGCCGCATCGTGCAGCGAGAAGCGGCAGCAGGTGATGATATCCGGCAGACCGCCGTTCTCCTGCAAAAACTTGTAAAAATCCAAATCGTTGTTGCCCACGATGAATTCAATATTTACATCCGGCAGCTGGGACTGGATATAAGGCGCATAGGTTTCGTACAGGTTATTCGTCCACAGATACACCTGAATGGTCTGAGCATCCTCCTGCTTTTCCACATTTTCGGCGGTTTTTGTTCCGCAGCCGGTCAGCACAGATAGACCTATCACCAATGCCGCAAACGCAGAAAGAAGGCGGCGCAATGTTCTTTTGTTCATCAAATCGTTCTCCTCACAACTCTTGGGCAGCTGCCGTTCTGCACTCCCGAATACCACAAAAAGGCATCGATACAGCATGACAGAACTATAGGATTATTTTACCACCGCCATGATGGATTTTCAATAAAATTTCATATGTTGATTCATAAAAGCAGCGCGTGTCCGATTTCTTTGCGCCAGTCGATGCAGCTTTTTTGAACAGTATATATACCAACGCATACAGTATGTATATGTAACATTATAACAGAAGCATTTCAAGGGTTCATGCTTGTGAATCCTGCTTATTTTCTATTATTATCCCTTGACAAAAAGGCAGCTTTGGTCTGTTGGGTTATTTTGCTCCCCGTGGCCCGAGCAGGCCCTGCGGGCCAACATCCACTGCCAGATCTCGCTGGCTCTCAACCGCATCTACACCGAGTGGTACCCCAGCAAGGGCTACACTTTCAACATCACCAACTCCACCAGCTACGACCAATACTACGTCCATGGCCGGACGGTGTTCGATGTCATGGTGCGGCTGACGGACGACATCTTCAACACCTATATCCGCAAGACCGGCACCGTGAACCCCTACTACGCTGAATATTGCGACGGCAAATCCGTCACCTGCCCCGGCCTCAAGCAGTGGGGGACCGTCACGCTGGCCAATCAGGGCCGCAGCGCACTGAGCATCCTCAAATACTACTACGGCAGCAACATCGAGATCATCCGCACCAACAACATCCAGTCCATCCCCCAGAGCTACCCCGGGAGCCCTCTGCGGCAGGGCAGCACCGGAGCGGCGGTGTTCACCCTGCAGCGGCAGCTCAACCGCATCACCAAGGACTACCCCTTCCTCGGCCTGCTGACGGTGGACGGCATCTTCGGCCGCAAGATGACCGAGACGGTCAAAAAGTTCCAGAAGCAGTTCAATCTCACCGCCGACGGCGTGGTGGGCCGCAGCACCTGGTATAAGATCAGCTATATCTATGTCTCGGTGAAGGACCTCGCCGAGCTGACCAGTGAAGGCGAGACCTTCAGCGGCACCCTCTCGGACGGCTCATGGAACTTCGGCAGCAGCGTCCTCAAACAGGGCTCCACCGGCAGCAAAGTAGAGCAGATGCAGTTCTGGCTGAGTACGCTGGCTCAGTATGAGAGCAGCATTCCCTCTGTCACGGTGGACGGCGTCTACGGCAGCGGCACAGCGGCGGCTGTCCGGGCGTTCCAGCGGCGCTACGGCCTGACGGTGGACGGCATCGTGGGCCGCACCACATGGACCGAGCTGTACGACCAGTTCCGCAGCATCCAGTCCGACAACGGCATCCCCAACGCCTACCCCGGCACCGCCCTGCGCCAGGGCAGCAGCGGCCAGAACGTCCGGCTGGTGCAGTTCTGGCTGAAGATCGCGCGGACGGTCTATTCCAGTCTCAACAATGTCACCGTGGACGGCATCTTCGGGGATGCTGCGCAGCGGCCGGGCGGCGGTTCCAGACCTACTTCGGCCTCACCAGCGACGGCGTCGTGGGCCGGACGACATGGAACAAGCTCTACGAAGTCTACAACGACATTGCCAACCGCCTGCTTTCGCCCAGCCTGCGGCCCGGCGAGTACCCGGGCGTGCTGCGCAATGGCTCCACCGGCACCGCCGTCCGGGAGCTGCAATTCTATCTCTACCTCATGAGCGCCTACCAGAGCAGCATCCCCTCTGTCTCCATCGACGGCCGTTTCGGCGCGGCCACCGAGGCCGCCGTGCGGGCCCAC
>OBZD01000548.1_pt1 | contig 19277 bp, 25 predicted proteins | sample 1501551 | NCBI WGS metagenome assembly OBZD01 (sample SAMEA2580221, study PRJEB22360) | human gut metagenome | biome: human gut; feature: human-associated habitat; material: faeces | place: Denmark | collected 2008/2010 | reverse complement strand
GGTATCTGACACCGCATCCTTTATGGATACATGTTATGAATGTGTCTCCGCACTTGGAACCGTAGGTCTTAGCAAGGGATTGACACCGGACTTGAGTGTGATCGGAAGGCTGGCGATCATCGTCACCATGTATCTGGGAAGGGTCGGTCCTGTCTCTTTGGCAGTGGGATTTGCAGTCCGGGGTAAAAAGAAAGTATTGGCAGCGTATCCGGAAGAAGATATTATTTTAGGATAAAAGCATATAAAGGAGTAAGGATAATGGGAAAATCATATGCAGTGCTTGGGCTTGGTAAATTTGGCAAGAGTGTGGCCTTAAATCTGATGAAAGATGGGGCGGAAGTGCTGGCAGTGGACCAGAAGGAAGAATTGGTCCGGGATATTGTGGATTATGTTACCTGTGCAGTCTGTGCGGATGTCACAGATATGGAAGTGATGAACAGCATCGGGCTGGAAGAGATGGACGGGGTGGTCATTGCCACTGCGGAAAGTCTGGAAGCCAGTGTTATGGCACTGATGATCGCAAAGGAGATCGGAGTTCCGTATATCCTTGCTAAGGCAGATGGAAGGCTGAAAGGAGAGATTCTAAAAAGGATCGGCGCCGATGAGGTGGTATATCCTGAGGAGGAAATGGGTGCCAGGACTGCCTACAATCTTGTGAGTGGAAAAGTGATGGACCTGTTTGACCTGTCATCCAAGACCAGTATCGTGGAGATCCATCTGAAAAAAGGCTGGGTTGGGAAAAATCTGCGCCAGCTGGATATCCGTGGGAAATATAACATCAATGTTGTGGCCATCCATAGTGGAGAAGATTTTAACGGGGCGCCGGATCCAGACCAGATATTAAATGAGCGCGACAGCCTGATTGTGATTGGAAATAAAGAAGATTTGATCAAGCTTAGATAAATGGAATTGATGTCCGGACTGGGGTTTTCCTGTACCGGCTTTAGATAGTGGAGAAAAACTTATGATTACAACATCACAGAATAAACAGATCAAACAGGTGGTAAAATTACTGAAAAGTTCCAGAGAGAGAAAAAAGACCGGACTGTTTGTTATTGAGGGACTCCGCATGTTTCGGGAGATACCGGAGGACCGGAGAGAAAAAGTATTTGTCTCCAGTGATTTTATAAAGGAGCATAGAGAAATACTCCGGGGAATTTCTTTTGAGGAGGTATCTCCCCAAGTTTTCCGTGAGATCTCTGATACAGAGACACCCCAGGGGATTCTTTCCCTGGTGAGAATGGAGCAGACCCCGATTTCTGAAATATTCAAAAGGGACGGCAACAGCATTCTTTTGCTGGAGAACCTACAGGATCCGGGAAATCTGGGGACATTGATCAGGACCGGAGAAGGAGCAGGAGTCTGCTGTGTCATCATGAGTAAAGATACGGTGGATATCTACAACCCAAAAGTCATACGCTCTACTATGGGTTCCATCTTCCGGGTGCCGTTTTGTTATGTGGAGGATCTGGCTGAGATAGTGGAACTGTTAAAGCAGCGTTCCATTCATGTTTACGCGGCGCATCTGGACGGTTCAGATTACACGGATGAATGCTATGATAAAATCAGTGCATTTCTCATAGGCAACGAAGGGAATGGGCTGACAGACCGAATTGCGGCTTTGGCAGATAAGAGGATCAGGATCCCGATGGAAGGCCAGGTCGAATCATTAAATGCAGCTATGGCCGGAGGATTTCTCATGTATGAGGCCAGGAGGCAGAGAAAAGGAGGTAGCTGATTATGTATATGGTATACTGGTTGATAGCGGTCGCTGTTTTCCTCTTGTTGGAGATATTGACCCTGGGACTTACGAGCATCTGGTTTGCGGTCGGGTCTTTGGCAGCAGCCATCGGCGCGGGACTGGGCCTGCCATTTTTCGGGCAGTTGATCCTGGCCGCGGCAGTTTCCTGTGTCGTTTTTGTATTTGCAAGGCCGTGGGCCAAAAAATATCTGAACAGCAAGACAGAAAAGACCAATGCAGAGAGCCTGATTGGGAAGACAGGTATTGTTAAAAAAAGAATCATCAATATTAAAGGCCAGGGAATGGTCTACATCCAGGGTATGGATTGGACGGCGCGTTCTGCCGATGATGAGGAAATCCCGGAAGAGACAGAGGTAATCGTAGAGGAAATTAAAGGTGTGAAACTAATCGTGAGCAAGAAGTAGGAGGTGCAGAATGTTTATTTTATTATTGATCTTATTTTTCATTATCATCATGGCGATGCTTTCCAGCATCCGGATCGTTCCGCAGGCAAATGCCTATGTGGTGGAACGTCTGGGAGCATTCAAGGAAACGTGGTCTGTAGGGCTTCATATCAAGGTCCCGTTCATTGACCGAGTGGCAAGAAGAGTAAACCTGAAGGAACAGGTTGTGGATTTTCCACCTCAGCCGGTTATCACAAAAGACAATGTTACCATGCAGATTGATACAGTCGTCTATTTTCAGATCACAGATCCAAAGCTTTATTCATATGGAGTTGAGAATCCGATCATGGCCATCGAAAATCTGACAGCTACAACATTGAGAAATATCATCGGTGACCTGGAACTTGACCAGACATTGACATCCAGGGAAACCATTAATACAAAGATGCGTGCTACTTTAGATGAAGCAACAGACCCATGGGGGATCAAAGTCAACCGAGTGGAATTAAAGAACATTATTCCGCCGTCAGCAATCCAGGATGCCATGGAAAAACAGATGAAGGCGGAGAGGGAGCGAAGAGAAGCGATCCTCCGTGCGGAAGGTGAAAAGAAATCCGCCATCCTCCGCGCAGAAGGCCATAAGGAATCAGTGATCCTGGAAGCAGAGGGTGACAAAGAATCTGCGATCCTCCGTGCAGAGGCGAATAAAGAAGCGACCATCAGGGAGTCTGAGGGACAGGCGGAAGCGATCAAACAGATCCAGAAGGCTAACGCAGACGGTATCGAATTCTTAAAGAAAGCCTCCCCAGATAATGCGGTACTCCAGTTAAAGAGCCTGGAAGCATTTGCAAAGGCGGCAGACGGAAAAGCTACGAAGATCATTGTCCCATCTGAGATCCAGGGAATCGCAGGACTGGTGAAATCCATCACGGAAGTGGCCGCGGACGAAAAACCTTCTCTAAGGGACGAAATTGAAGAGAGTTTGACCAATTCTTCAAAATAAGATATAATATCCATTAGTGTGTACTTTTTCAAAACGAAAAGGCACGAATATTATCATTTAGGAGGAAAAAGGAATGAGATTGAAAAAAGTTTTAGCAGTAGGTCTCGCAGCTGTCATGGGGATCAGCCTGGTTGCATGCGGCGGCGGAAATAAGAAAGACTCCAAGGAAAAGACATATAAGATTGCATCTGACACAACATTTACACCATTTGAATTTGAGGATAAGGATGGTAACCGTGTAGGAATCGACCTTGATTTATTAGATGCGATTGCAAAAGAAGAAGGATTCAAGTACAAAGTGACAGCGGTTGGTTTCGATGCTGCCATGGCTTCTGTAGAGTCCGGACAGAGCGACGCAATGATCGCCGGTATGTCTATAACCAAGGAAAGAAAGCAGAAATACGATTTTTCTGAAGCTTACTATGATTCTAAAGTCGCTTTCGCTGTAAAAAAAGGCGGAAAGACATTTGATAATATTAAAGACAAGAAAAAAGCAGAAAAAGAAGCACTTTCCAGCCTGAAAGGAAAGACAGTGGCAGCAAAAGTAGGTACGGTAGGTGCCACATATGCCAATGAAAATGCTGAAAAGTATGGCTATAAAGTAAGACAGTTCAAGGATTCACCGACAATGTACCAGGCAGTGCTGACAGGAAATGCAGCCGCATGCTTTGAAGATTTCCCGGTCATCTCTTATCAGATTGGGCAGAAGAATCTGAAATTACAGGTAGCTTTCACATCCGAGAGCGGAAGCCAGTATGGATTTGCTGTAAAGAAGGGCAAAAACTCTGAACTCGTAGAGAAGTTTAACAGCGGATTAAAGAAGATTAAAGACAACGGAAAATATCAGGAAATTGTAGATAAATATACAAAGACTAAGTAGGCGGACAGATTATGAACTTTATAGAACTATTTCAACAGTATTTTCCGTCATTCTCGACGGCGCTGGGACTGACACTGCAGCTTGCCCTGGCTTCTCTGATCTGTGCCAGCATCATCGGTATTATCTTTGGTATGTTCAGCGTATCAAAAAACAAGATACTGAATATTATCTGCAAGATTTACGTAGATATTATCCGGGGAACTCCTCTTGTCGTACAGGTATTTATCATGTACTACGGAGTGGCGGGAGCCTTTCTGCAGCCTATGGATTTAAACTGGGATGATTTCGGAGGTCCTTTTATGGCTGCCGTAGTAGCCCTCAGTTTAAATGCCGGCGCATATATGGCTGAGATCGTCCGCGGGGGGATCGAGTCTGTGGACAAGGGCCAGATGGAGGCGGCAAGAAGCCTCGGACTGCCTTACGGAAAGGCCATGTCAAAGGTCATTCTTCCGCAGGCGATCAGGACAATGCTTCCTTCTATCATTAACCAGTTCATTATTTCCATTAAGGATACCTCTCTGGTGTATGCCATCGGTATCCGGGAACTTACGATGAACAGCCAGATCATTACGGCGAACGAGCCGACCTCTGTCATGAGCATTTATGTGATGGCAGCTATCTATTACCTGGTGATCTGCACCATCCTTTCTAAGGTGGCAAATATTGTGGAAAGGAAGTTGTCTTATGGAAAATAAAGATAATAAAAAAGTGAAGGTTCAAGTAAAAGGGCTGGTCAAGAGTTTCGGTGAGTTAGAGGTATTAAAAGGAATGGATCTGGAAGTCGCAGACGGAGAGGTCGTATGTCTGATCGGACCTTCCGGTTCCGGAAAGAGTACATTTTTAAGGTGCCTTAATCGCCTTGAAACTATCACTGGCGGAGAAGTTGTTGTCGACGGATTCGACATCACGGACAAGGGTACAGATATTAACAAAGTGAGAGAGAATATCGGCATGGTATTCCAGCACTTCAATCTGTTCCCGCACAAGACCGTACTGGAAAACATCACAATGGCCCCGGTACAGTTAAAGAAAATGACATTGGACGAAGCCAAGACTGTCGGAAGAAACTTACTGAAAGATGTGGGACTCGAAGAAAAGGCCGATGTCTATCCAGCACAGCTTTCCGGAGGACAGAAACAGCGTGTGGCGATTGCGAGAGCGCTTGCCATGCATCCTGACATCATGCTGTTTGACGAGCCGACCAGCGCGCTGGACCCGGAGATGGTCGGTGAAGTTCTAAATGTTATGAAACAGCTGGCCAAAAACGGAATGACCATGGTTGTTGTGACACATGAGATGGGCTTTGCGAGAGAAGTTGCGGACCGTATCATCTTCATGGACGGTGGATATATCGTCGAACAGGGAGAACCGCATGAGCTGCTGGCCAATCCAAAGGAACCAAGAACCATTAATTTCTTAAATCAGGTATTATAATAAACGATACAGAGCAACCGCTTCTTATGACGAAAATAAGAAGCGGCTGTTTTTATTCTATAAGGAGGTTTCTCATGAAGACAATTCTGTGTTACGGAGATTCAAATACATACGGCTATAACCCGGAAAACGGTTTCCGGTATCCATATGACTTGAGATGGACGAGTATATTAGAGAAAAATATGGAGGGACGGGCCAGGGTGATCCCGGAAGGCCTCAACGGAAGGACCACCTGCTTTGAAGACGAGATCCGTCCTGGAAGAAACGGTTTTGCCTACCTGGAGCCCTGTCTCCATTCGCATGGGCCTTTGGACCTCGTGGTACTCATGCTGGGTACCAACGATCTGAAGATCCGGTTTCAGCTGACACCGGTGGATATTGGGAAAGCCATTGAACGGCTGATCAAAAAGATATTGGAGATTACGCCTCAGAAGAGAGAGGATGGGAAACCGGCCGAAATTCTCCTGGTGTCGCCGATCCTGATCGGGGAGAATATAAGAGAAGTGGCAGATGGAGAGACAATGGGCTTTGAGCGGGCGTGTGAATATTCCAGGCGTCTGGCGCCTGTTTATAAAGAGTGGGCAGACCTTTACGGTATTCATTTTATGGATGCCGCACAGTTTGCAGAACCGTCCGAAAAAGATGCATGCCATTTGAGTGCAAAGGGGCACAGAAAGCTGGGAGAAGCCATCAGTAAGGCTTGTGAAAACATATTGGGTGCTATATAATGATTGTTATGCAAAGGCCATAAAACGGAGGAAGAAAGATGAATTTAAAAGGAAGAAATTTTTTAACACTGAAGGATTTTACCCCGGAAGAGATCGGTTATCTGCTGGACCTTGCGGCACAGTTAAAAGAAGATAAGAAAAAAGGCAAAACAGGAGACAGTTTGAAGGGTAAAAATATCGCCCTGATTTTTGAAAAACCGAGCACGAGGACGAGATGCGCATTTACCATCGGATGTATTGATGAAGGCGGACATCCTGAGTATTTGGGAAAGGACGATATTCAGCTTGGATATAAAGAAAGCGTGGAGGATACGGCCAGAGTCCTCGGAAGAATGTTCGACGGCATCGAATTCAGGGGATTTTTACATGAAAATGTGGAAAAGCTGGCGAAATACAGCGGTGTTCCGGTATGGAACGGCCTCACCGACGATTATCATCCGACACAGATTTTGGCAGACTTTCTGACGCTGAGAGAACAGTTCGGAGAATTAAAGGGCTTAAACTTCGTCTTCGCAGGGGACGGACGCAATAACATGGGCAATTCTCTCATGATAGGATGTGCAAAGATGGGGATCAACTTCACCTGTCTGGCCCCTAAAAGCCTTTGGCCGAAAGAAGAATTGATAGAGCAGTGCAGAAAGTATGCCCAGGAGTCCGGAGCCAAGCTTACCTTTACTGAAGACACCGATGCTGTAAAGGGAGCCGACTGTATTTACACCGACGTTTGGTGCTCTATGGGTGAAGAAGACAAAGCCGCAGAGAGGGTGGCTCTGCTGAAGCCATTCCAGGTCAACGATGAACTGATGAAGAAAACAGAGAAAGACACAACCGTTGTCATGCACTGTCTGCCGGCGGTAAAAGGAAATGAAGTCACGGAAGATGTATTTGAAAAGCATGCGGAAGTGATTTTTGATGAGGCGGAGAACCGCATGCATACGATTAAGGCGGTTATGGTCGCAACTCTTGGGGAAAAATAAACAATGAAAGAAAAGATCCTCAGACAATTAAAACAATGCGGAGGCTATGTATCCGGGCAGGAATTGTGCGAAACATTCGGGGTGTCGAGAACCGCAGTCTGGAAACACATAAAGGCTCTGAAAGAAGAAGGCTATGTTATTGACTCTGTGAGTAATAAGGGATATAAACTGGTGAAATGTCCGGATATTCTCCTGGCAGAAGATATAAAGAGCAGTCTTTCAACTTCCTGGCTTGGTAAAACGATCAAGGTGATGAAAACAGTGGATTCCACCAATCTGGAGGCGAGGAGACTCGCGGAGGCGGGAGCTTCCCACGGGACACTTGTGACAGCGGAAGAACAGACCTCAGGGAAGGGCAGAAGAGGCCGCTCCTGGGTTTCAATGCCGGGACAGGGTGTCTGGATGAGTTTTGTACTGAGACCGGATGTCGAGCTGGAAAACAGCTCCATGCTGACTCTTGTGGCGGCTCTGGCCGTAGAAAAAGGAATCAAAGATGCAGCAGGCATTGACGGAAAGATTAAGTGGCCCAATGATGTCCTGATCAACGGAAAAAAAGTATGCGGAATCCTCACGGAACTGAGCGCTCAGATGGATGAACTGAATTATATTGTTGTAGGAATCGGGATCAATGCCAATATTGGACAATTTCCGGAAGAAGTCAGGGACAAAGCTACATCTCTGCTTTTAGAGACGGGAAAATCTGCCGACCGGATCAAACTTCTCTGCAGGGTGCTGGAATATTTTGAGTATGATTATGAAATCTTTAAAAAAACTCAGGATTTTTCCATTCTGATGGAAGAATATAACAGTTTTCTTGCACATCGCGGACAGGAGATCAAAGTTGTAAGGGGAAATGATGAATATATCTGTAAGTCCGGGGGGATCAACCGGCGCGGAGAATTGATCGTGGAAGATTCTCTCGGACGGACCAGAGAGATTTTTTCCGGAGAAGTATCGATACGGGGAATCCACGGTTACAGTGTATAAACAGGAGGAAGTATGTATCAGGAGACCATAACTCTATGCGGTTCCAATGGATATGAAAAGAAGTATTATTTAAATGAAGATTTTGAATCCCTTCCACAGCAGATCAAGGATGAATTAAAGATTGCCTGTGTGCTGTACACAGAAGAGATCGGGGGCATTTTAACGCTTGAGTTTGATGAGGACGGGAAGCTGTCATTTAAAACGACAGCCGGGGAAAATGATTATTTTTATGATGAAATCGGAAGTGCACTGAAGATAAAAGAAATGCAGCGGGACAGAGCGGACCTCTGGCAATCGCTGGAACTGTTTTTTCGGGTGTTCTTTCTGGGAGAAGAGGTATAAGCAATGTTATTGACAATGGACGTGGGAAATACCAATATTACAGCCGGTATTTTTGTGGAGAAGGATCTGGTGGAACTGTTTCGCATCACAACGAAACTTCCGAGAACTTCAGATGAGTTCGGAATTCTGATCCGGGATATGATCGCCGCCAAGGGTTTGGATACAAAGGAGATCAGCGCTGCGATCATCGGATCGGTAGTGCCGAATATCATGTATTCTCTCACCAACGGAATCATCAAATATTTTGATGTGACTCCGGTGATCGTCGGGCCCGGCATCAAGACCGGGATTAACTTGGGAAGGCTGAATCCCAGGGAAGTAGGAGCAGACCGGATCGTGGATCTTGTAGCTGCCTATGAAATTTACGGAGGGCCTACTCTGGTGATCGATTACGGGACCGCGACCACCTATGACGTGGTTACGGAAGACGGAGTATTTCTGGCCGGAGTCACCGCGCCGGGCATCCGGACCTCTGCCAATGCCTTGTGGAAGGGAGCGGCAAGGCTTCCGGAGATCGAGATAAAGACGCCGGAGAGTATACTTGCCACCAATACGATCACGAGCATGCAGGCGGGACTTATGTACGGGGTCATCGGAGAGACAAAATATATCATTGAGCAGATGAAGAAGGAAACTGGATTTGAGGACATGAAGGTTGTGGCCACTGGCGGTCTGGGAAAAATGATCTCCAGGGAGGTTCCGGAGATTAACTGTTTTGATGACACACTGACACTGAAGGGATTGCGGATTATTTATGAAAAGCAGCAGTAGACTAAAGCCATTGTACATTGGAGATATTAAAATTGAACATCCCTTTGTGCTGGCGCCTATGGCAGGGGTCACGGATCTTCCTTATCGTCTCTTGTGCAAGGAGATGGGGGCTGGGCTTCTCTGTACGGAGATGGTCAGTGCCAAGGGAATGTACTACAACAGCCCCAACACAGGTCCTCTTCTTGCAAAAGAGGAAAAAGAAAGGCCCATTGCAGCCCAGATTTTTGGTTCCGATCCCGAACTGATGGCAGACATGGCTGTCAGGATCGAGGATATGGGTTTTGACATCATTGACATCAACATGGGCTGTCCGGTGCCGAAGATTGTAAATAACGGAGACGGATCGGCCCTGATGAAAAATCCTGTCCTCGCAGGAAAGATCATTAAAGCCATGGCAGACAGGTTAAGTGTACCGGTGACGGTGAAGATCAGAAAAGGTTTTGATGACGAACATGTAAATGCAGTTGAGATGGCAAAAATCGCAGAACAGAGCGGAGCGGCTGTGGTCGCTGTACACGGGAGAACAAGAGAGCAGTATTATTCCGGGAAAGCGGATTGGGACATTATAAGGCAGGTCAAAGAGGCAGTTTCTATTCCAGTCATAGGAAACGGGGATATCAATTCACCGCTGGATGCGGAGAGGATGCTGGATGAAACTGGATGTGACGGCCTGATGATTGCCAGAGGCGCCAAAGGAAACCCCTGGATTTTTAAGGAACTCAGTCATTATTTTGAGACAGGGGAACTCCTTGACAGGCCGGACATGGAGGAGATCATCCAGATGGTTCTTAGGCATGCCAGGATGATGATCGACTGTAAGGGAGAATACATTGGGATTCGGGAGATGAGAAAGCATGTGTCGTGGTATACGCATGGACTTGCCGGAGCAGCAAAGCTGAGAGATCAGGTAAATCATGCGGAAAGTATCGGAAAGCTGGCTGAACTTCTGAGCGGATACAAAAACGAAGGATAGGAGGGCTTGGTATGGAAGTATGTACATGTATAGTGCCGTGTTTTAATGAAGAAGAGGCTATACCCTATTATTATGAAGAAATGCAGAAGGTCATGCAGAAAGTCCCTGAACTGGATTTTGAATTGCTGTTTGTGGATGACGGAAGCTGTGACGGGACACTTAAGGTATTGAAAGAACTTGCTCAAAAGGATTCTGGAGTCAGGTATATTTCTTTTTCAAGAAACTTTGGAAAGGAAGCAGCACTTTACGCAGGGCTTCAGAATGCAGGCGGAGATTATGCAGTGACGATGGATGTGGATCTACAGGATCCTCCGTCATTGATTCCGGAAATGTATAAGGTGATTCAGCAAGGCGAGTACGACAGCGTTGCTACCAGGCGGGTAACAAGAAAAGGGGAGCCTAAGATCCGGTCATTTTTTGCGAGGAAGTTTTATCAGATTATTAATAAGATGTCAGATGCGGATATTGTTGATGGTGCCAGAGATTTCCGATTTATGAAGCGGTCTATGGTGGATGCTATTCTATCAATGAAGGAATACAACCGGTTTTCAAAAGGTATTTTTGGATGGGTCGGATTTAAAACAAAATGGCTTGAGTATGAAAATGTTGAACGGGTAGTCGGAGAAACCAAATGGTCATTCTGGAAACTATTTCGTTATGCTTTGGAAGGAATTATTGCTTTTTCAACGACACCTCTGTCAATTGTATCCGTCATTGGAATGGTAATTTGCTTTTTGTCGTTTATCCTTTTGCTCGTGATTATTATTAGGGCATTATTGGTTGGTGATCCAGTAGCGGGCTGGCCCTCTCTGGTGTGTATTATAACATCTTTGGGTGGAGTACAGCTTCTATGTACTGGTATTGTAGGATTGTACTTATCAAAAGCATACCTGGAGACAAAAAACAGGCCGATCTTCATTGTAAAAGAGAAAAACTAAAGAAAGAGAACATCCTTAGTTGACAAACAAATTACCGCTGAGATATAATTTACGGATGAGCGTGTACGAACCAGACGGACAGAAGGATTGATATAGAAGGAAAGGAAGCGAAAATATGGCAGAAGCAAAAAAGAATATTCTGACTCAGGAGGGCTTAAAGACATTAGAGGATGAATTACAGGATTTAAAAGTTGTCAAAAGAAAAGAAGTAGCCCAGAAGATCAAAGAAGCGAGGGAGCAGGGAGACTTATCAGAGAATGCCGAGTACGATGCTGCGAAAGATGAGCAGAGGGACATTGAGGCAAGGATCGAAGAATTAGAACAGATCCTGAAAAATGCAGAGGTGATCGATGAGGAATTTCAGCACGGTGTCATCAGCCTTGGCTGCCTTGTAAAGTTAGAAGACATCACATTTGATGAAGAAGTTACTTATCATATCGTCGGTTCCACAGAGGCTGATATTCTGAATAACAAGATTTCCAATGAAGCACCGATTGGCAAGGCACTGCTCGGGGCGAAGATCGGAGATGTGGTAGAAGTGGAAGGCGTAGGCCAGGTGAATAAATATAAAGTTTTAGACGTTAAGAGAAAGTAAGAGGATTGGAAAGTGGCAGAACAGAACAAAGATGCGGGCGAACTTGTCAAGGTACGCAGAAATAAACTGGAAGAATTACAGAGTGCAGGAAAAAATCCGTTTGAGATCATGAAGTATGATACAACGCATCACTCTATGGAGATCAAAGACCATTTTGAAGAACTGGAAGGAAAAGAAGTGTCTGTTGCAGGCCGGATGATGTTCAAGAGGGTCATGGGAAAGGCTTCTTTCTGTAATATACAGGATCTTGAGGGACGGATTCAGGCATATGTGGCCAGAGACGAAATCGGTGTGGAGGAATACAAGGACTTTAAAAAGATGGATATTGGAGATATCATCGGAATCAAAGGTACTGTATTTGCGACCAAAACCGGCGAAAAGTCCATCCACGCAAAAGAGGTTGTACTCTTATCAAAAAGCCTGAAGCCCCTTCCGGAGAAATTCCATGGCTTAAAGGATACCGACGCCAGATACCGCCAGAGGTATGTGGATCTGATCATGAATGAGGAATCCAAAGACACGTTTATTAAACGCTCTAAGATCATCAGCAAGATCCGTTCCTTCTTAGACGGACAGGGATTTATGGAAGTAGAAACACCGATGCTGGTGCCGAATGCCGGAGGAGCGGCGGCCAGACCGTTTGAGACCCACTATAATGCATTGGATGAAGATGTAAAACTCCGCATCTCCCTGGAACTGTATTTAAAGAGACTGATCGTCGGCGGCCTGGAAAAGGTGTATGAGATTGGCCGTGTATTCCGAAATGAGGGTGTAGATACAAGACATAATCCGGAATTTACTCTGATGGAATTATACCAGGCGTATACAGATTACAATGGAATGATGGAACTGACAGAGAATCTGTATCGCTATCTGGCACAGGAAGTCGTGGGAAGCACCACGATCACATACAATGGCATTGAGATGGATTTGGGCAAACCGTTTGAAAAGATCACAATGGTTGAGGCTGTAAAGAAATATGCGGGTGTTGACTTTGACGAGATCCATACGGTTGAAGAGGCAAGAAAAGCTGCGGATGAACATCACGTAGAATATGAAGAACGCCATAAAAAAGGCGATATCCTTAATCTGTTCTTCGAGGAGTTCGTGGAGGACAATCTGGTACAGCCTACATTTGTATTGGATCATCCGGTTGAGATTTCTCCTCTTACGAAGAAGAAGCCGGAAAATCCGGACTATGTGGAACGGTTTGAGTTTTTCATGAACGGATGGGAGATGGCAAATGCCTACTCCGAGCTTAATGATCCCATCGATCAGAGAGAACGGTTTAAGGCACAGGAAGAACTGCTCGCCCAGGGTGACGAAGAAGCAAATTCCACAGACGAAGATTTCCTGAATGCATTAGAGATTGGTATGCCGCCAACAGGAGGCATTGGTTTTGGAATAGACCGAATGGTCATGCTGCTGACAGACTCATCTGCGATCAGGGATGTATTGTTATTCCCGACAATGAAAACTTTGGGTAAGGAAAGCCAGTAAAATCAAGGCTTCCGGCGATTCTCGGTTGTGATTTACTACAAATTTACTACAAATTTGCTACGCATAATACGGAATAATACTCAATAATACGTTTTATGTGACATTCAATTTAATAAGGTTTGTACCTTTAAGGACACTTTCCAAGTGAAAATTTGGGAGTGTCCTTTTTTGTTATGGTCAAAACAAAGTAAGAATTGGAGGAAAATGAAGTTGCAGAAAACACAGCGTTAAGTACAGAGAAAGATTGTTCACCGGGAACAACGGCAAATTCGGGTTGCCAGTTAGCCGCTCTTTGGGTAACTGGCAGCACGAATCCACAAGGGTTTGGGAGTGTAGCTCCCAAGAATATAAAAAATATTAAGCAGATAGGATAAGGAGGACAAGTTATGGCAGCAAATACAGCGAAAGGTGCAGGAAACAAAAATACTCGCACAATTACTTTCAAGAACAATGAACATAAAGATTTTTATAAAGAGTATCTGAAGAAATGCAGATACCAGGATGTGTACCACAAAGCATTGGTATACTGCCTTGGGATTGACCGGGATACAAGGGTAAATGTGGACAGGATTTATGACTTTAAGACAGGATTCGTAAAAACGGAGTGTCTGCGTGAAGGCTGGCAGACCAGCGGCAGCGCAAAGATTGTACGGATGGCATTTAATCTCTATTGCAATGGAACGCCGAGTGTTTATGACACAGAAGATGTCGAGGAACAATTAAAGGAGTTCCGTTGTTATACAGTGGAAGATTTATTCTGCTGCGGCTATGCCAGATATTTTTGGGAGGCTGTGAAGATTCGTTATCCGGAATACTGTTTTTACGTGGATATGGAGGATTTATATGCTTAAAATCAGGATGCAGGGGACAAAGAAAGACCTTCACTGGTTCCGGAGGATTTTGGAGCGACAGGAAGGCGTGGATGTAAAATCTGTATCAGAACCGTTTGCAAATAAAGGAACTAATAAATATTTCCGTGTATATGCGGAAGTGGAAAGAACAGAGAAATAGATTAGAGAATCAGGAGGAAAGTATCTATGTGCAGAGTAATTGCAGTGGCAAACCAGAAAGGCGGAGTCGGAAAAACAACAACGTGTGTGAATTTAGGGATCGGGCTTGCAAGGGCAGGCAAAAAAGTATTATTGGTGGAGGCAGACGCACAGGGAAGCATGGCAGTGAGTCTGGGGATTGCGGAGCCGGACGAGCTGGATGTGACATTGGTGAATATCATGGAAAAGGTCATCAATGATGAAGATGTTGAGCCTGGTGAGGGGATCATCCATCATACAGAAGGGATTGATTTTATCCCGGCAAATATCGAACTGGCAGGCTTGGAAACGGCTCTGGTAAATGTTATGAGCCGGGAAACGATACTTCGACAGTATCTGAACAGTGTAAAAGGGGAATATGATTTTGCAATCATTGATTGTATGCCATCGCTTGGCATGATCACGATAAATGCCCTTGTAGCGGCCGACAGCGTACTTATCCCGGTAGAGGCGGCATATCTCCCGGTGAAAGGGCTTCAACAGCTTATAAAGACGATTGGAAGGGTTCACAGAAAGCTGAACCCGGCGCTTAACATTATGGGAATCCTGCTGACAAAGGTAGACCGCAGGACAAACTTTGCGAAGGACATTTCCGCACAGATCCGGGAGGTGTATGGGAACCGGGTACATATTTTTGAGAACTGTATCCCATTGTCTGTAAAGGCTGCAGAAACTACGGCAGAGGGGAAAAGCATCTATCTCCATGACCCGAAGGGGATTGTGGCAGGCGGCTACCAATCACTGACACAGGAGGTGCTTGCGGATGAAGAGTAAGAGTGCAGGGAAAGTAAAGCTGACATCCTTTGATGATCTGTTCGGTACAGGTGAAGCGGTGACAGGGGAAACAGTGATATCCGTCCCCCTCAGCCAGTTGCATACGTTTAGAGGGCATCCGTTCCGGGTATTAGATGATGAAAAGATGCAGGAAACGGTGGAAAGCGTAAAACAATACGGTGTATTGATGCCGGGGATTGTGCGCCCGTATCCGGCAGGCGGCTATGAAGTCATTGCAGGGCATAGACGTTGGCGGGCATGTGAGCTTGCAGGACTTACAGAAATGCCTGTGATTATCCGGGAAATGGATGATGATACAGCGGTAGTGCTTATGGTGGATACAAACATCCAGAGGGAGGACATCCTGCCAAGTGAGAAGGCGAAGGCATACCGGATGAAATATGAGGCAATGAAGCACCAGGGAAGCAAAGGGGAGAAATATACTGCAGACGCCATCGGGGAAGCCGCCGGGGACAGCGGGAGGACGGTACAGCGTTATATCCGCCTGTCGGAACTGGCGGAAGAATTGCTGGATTATGTGGATGAAAATAAAATCCCGATGGTGGTTGGTGAAAAACTGTCTTATTTGAAAAAAGAAGAACAGGCATGGGTTGTGGATGCCATCGGCAACAGCGGCATATTCCCATCGAAGGCACAGGCAGAGTTGTGGAAGGAAAGCAGTGAGGCAAGGGAGTTGACGGAAGGGAATGTATATGCGGTTTTAATTCGGAAAGAGAAAGAAAATGTGAATGTGACCATCTCCGCGAAGAAAATCCGCAACTATTTCCCTACGGAATATTCCAAGGAACAGATTGAGGATGTGATCTATACGCTTCTGGAGGAATGGAAGCAGAAGGAGGGAGGGACAACGGATGCAGGAATTACAGTTTGATTATTATCGCGGCATGGAAGCGGAGCAGTACACATTTTACCGGATTCCGAAGGTTTTGTTCACAGCGGAATGCTTCAAGTCCCTCTCCTGTGAAGCAAAGGTTTTATACGGTCTTTTGTTAGACCGTATGAGCCTTAGCATAAAGAACCGGTGGTTTGATGAAGAAGATCGGGTGTATATTATCTTTACGGTGGAAGAAATTATGGAATTAATGTGTTGCAAGACGCAGAAAGCGGTAAAACTGATGAAAGAATTGGATTCTGACGGTGGGATAGGATTGATTGAAAAGAAGCGCTTAGGGCTTGGAAAACCAAATGTTATTTATGTCAAGAATTTTTTGATTAAAGAGGTTGAGCCATCGCCAGACTTTGATGAATTACCAGAGAATCTGCAAGAAACCGGGACAAAACCAGAGGAGGGAATAGAAGAAATTGGCGGTAGCACACAGTCTTTCCAAAATCAAAATTCAAGAATTTTGAAAATCAAAAATCCAGAGTTTCCAGAATCAAAAATTCAGAATTTTGAAAATCAAAAAACAGGAGTTTTGAAAATCAAAAATCCAGAATTTCCAAAATCAAAAAACAAGAATTGTGAAAATCATACTTCTGGAATTTCGGAAATCAAAAAACAAGAATTTCGATTTTCACAATCTAATAAGACTGATATTAACAATACTGATTTTAGTGATACTGAATTTAGTGAAACAGAGTGTAGCAAGACGGATCTTAACGATACTGAATCAAGTGTGTCTGCTATCCATCCTAATCCTATCCTGTCCAATCAATCTATTCCAGGCACAGCGCCGGATGTGATGGAGGAGATGGATGCATACCGAGATATCATCCGTGAACACATTTCTTACGAGTGCTTTCAGGACGGACGTTATCACCGAAGGGAGGACGTGGATGAACTGGTGGAGCTGATGGTGGAAGTGATGATGCTGCCGGACAATGGCACAGTGCGGATCGCAGGGGTGGAAAAACCGGTGGCGGTTGTCAAGAACCGGTTTATGAAGTTAAACCATGAGCATATCGAGTATATCCTTACCTGCTTGGGCGCAAATACAACGAAGGTGGGCAATATCAAGGCATATCTTTTGACAACGCTGTATAATGCCCCGATGACTATAAGCAATTATTATACGGCAGAGGTAAATCATGATCTGTATGGGAGTGGATGAAAAAAAGCGGAGAATGTTGGCGATAAAATTATTTCGGCTTATCAGATGTGATATACTGGATGCAGATACAGATTGGAGGAAGGTATGAAAATAAGTGAATTTGTAAAGAAAGTGATAATCCCGGTTGTATCAGCACTGTTTTTGGCGGCATTGTTTCGTCCGCTGTGCATGGAGAATGGGGAGTGCAATTATTTGAACCTATGGTGGTTCATGGGGGTTCCGTTTGGTATACATAGAATGTTTTTCTGGATTGTCCCGAAAGGCTACGACATAGGCGGCACGGTGGGTATCCTGTTTATGAATGTCCTTGTGGGCGGTGTGATCGGAGGGGTCGTTCTAGTTTGGAGGCTATTTGTGGCTGCAGTATATGTGGTGAAAGCTGCTGTGGAAATGGTTAGATGGACAGTGAAAAAATTGACCGGGAAGCCTTGCAGGGCATGACCGGCGCGTGAAAGAAACAGAAAGGACAGGCAATATAGGCATAAATTGAATATTAATCCGTAAAAACAGCTTGATCTACGGCTGTTTTTTTGTTGTCAGGCTTTACGGCACAGTGTCGCAAAGTCAGAGGGCAGGGCTTGATGGAATTGCGGATGTAAGGTGAACCACACACTTTACGACACGATGTCGCAAAGTTCCGGGAGAAAATTCAGACCAGGAAGGAGGTGCATATTGGGAAATCGTGCAGGGTCGCAGGACTTGATTGAATTAGGTAACCGTATCCGTGACCGGAGGAATGAAATCAGCATGTCACAGGAGAAGGTTGCGGAACAGGTGGGGATCAGCGCCAACACAGTCAGCCGCATTGAGGGCGGGCAGTCTGCGATGTCCATAGAGATATTTATAAAAATTGTGCAGATACTTGGCGTGGATGCGAACGAGCTTCTTGGAGTGAACAGTCAGGCAAAGGAGGATGGGCAGTGCCGGAAGATGTTCTGCCGCATCCGGCATTTAAAGCAGAGTGAGCAGACGGTGGTTTTGCAGACGATGGAGGCGTTGGTCGATGGACTGCGGCAATACAGGTGATGTGATTTACCACAGTTCTTTAAGTTCCACAAATATGTTGTCCTTTCCGGGAATCTCCACAAATATGTTGGGGTAAACGAAAGGCAGGGCTGTTACACTGGAAACATCAAAGAGAAGCAGCCACAGGAGAAGACAGCGTTGAAAGGGGGATAGAGGTTCAGCAGATAAAATGACCAGAATTATCACGAAAATACAAGGATAAGGACAAGGATAAGGACAAGGATAAGGACTGGCAAAGGCAGTAAAAGGGGTTTTCGGCTCCCGTTAAAAAAAACGGGTGAGCTGGGAGCATTATTTTACTGCCTTCCTGCTGTATAGGCCAGTTCCTGTGACATCAGCTTTTCAGGCCGCCCGCAGCCTTCGGGCAGAAAGGCGGCTGTGTATGCTGACATTACAGGAATTAAAACAGGTTGTAGATGTGAGGGGCGATAGGGAGAAACTCCCGACCGCAAGGCAGCTCCGGGAATCTGGAGCAGTAATCGTGAGGGAGCAGCTTGGTAAGGAGACAGAAATCGCTGTTTACCAGGATGGATGTGTGCTTTACCAGACAGGAAAGTATTCTACGGTATTCCCCTTACATTTATGCGGGGATTATTTTTACCTATCGGAAGGAAATGCAGTTCACTTACCAGAACAGTTTTTTGACAGGGAGAGATGGTATCTGCGGCTCGTACTGGAAGGAGAGGACAGGCTGGATCGGAACGGCGAAGAAAGAGAGCGGAGCCGGAATGTTTCTTACAGCGCCATATCCGAGGAATGGGCGGTGATGGAGGATTTGACAGAATCTGCCATAGATCTGCTGGCAAGACAGGAAATTGTGGAAGAAATGCTGCAGACGGTTACGGAGAAGCAGAAAACAGTTATCTGCAAATATTATTTACAGGAAAAAACACAGATGCAGATTGCAGAGGAATTGGGGGTCAGCCGTCCTGCAGTGAGGGAACTTCTTCTCCGGGGAGTCAATAAAATCCGAAAAAAGTATCCGCTATGCAGTCCCGGCTTTCATTATGGCAGGACGGGAAACGGGGCAGCGCAATGAGGGGGCGTAAACCAAAACAGCGGGACTGTTATGTGCTGCGGGTG
>OBZD01000539.1_pt1 | contig 19521 bp, 19 predicted proteins | sample 1501551 | NCBI WGS metagenome assembly OBZD01 (sample SAMEA2580221, study PRJEB22360) | human gut metagenome | biome: human gut; feature: human-associated habitat; material: faeces | place: Denmark | collected 2008/2010 | reverse complement strand
GTCGGCGACGGCGGCCCGCGCCTGCTTCTCGAGATCGGCCGGGTCGATGTCGACCGGCACTTCGAGCTTGGCGCGTACCTTGCCCTTGATCTGCACCACGGCGGTCACGGTGTCGTGACCCACGTAGCGCTCATCAGCCACCGGCCACGGCTCGGCGGACAGGGAATCGGCGTGGCCGAGCTTGTTCCACATTTCCTCGCAGATGTGCGGGGCGATCGGAGCGAGCATCAGGATCAGCGGCTCGACGGCGGCACGCGGCACGGCCTTCAAGCCGGTCAGGTGGTTGTTGAGCACAATCAGCTTGGCGATGGCGGTGTTCGGGCGCATGCCCTCCATTTCCGCGGTCACTTCGGCGATTGTGTTGTTGAGTAGCTTCAGGGTCTTCTCGTCCGGGGTTTCCTCGGACACGTGCACCTCACCGGTGGTCTCGTTCACCACGTTGCGCCACAGACGCTGCAGGAAGCGCATGCCGCCGACCACGTTGCGCGTGTTCCACGGGCGGGACTCGTCCAGCGGGCCCATGCTCATCTCGTACAGGCGGAAGGTGTCGGCGCCATAGTTCTCGTACATGTAGTCCGGGGTCACGATGTTCTTCAGGGATTTGCCCATCTTACCGAACTCGCGGTTGGCGTGTTCGCCGTTCCATGTGAACGTCGGTTCTCCGGAAGCGTCCGGCTCGCCTTCCACGACCTCGTCGGCCGGCACATACTGGCCACGGTCATCGGTGTAGGCGTAGGCCTGAATCATGCCCTGGTTGAACAGCTTGTGGAACGGTTCGGCCGAATCCACGTAACCGAGGTCGAAGAGCACCTTGTGCCAGAAGCGGGAGTAGAGCAAGTGGAGCACAGCGTGCTCGACGCCGCCGATGTACAGATCCACGCCGCCTTCGTCACCCGAATACTTGTTGTGGTTCGGACCCATCCAGTAGTCGAACTCGTCCTTCTCCACCATGTGCTTGGTGTCGGTCGGGTCGATGTAGCGCATGTAGTACCAGCAGGAGCCGGCCCAGTTCGGCATGGTGTTGGTGTCGCGGTAGTAGGTCTTGACGCCATCGCCCAAGTCAAGTTCGACCTTGACCCAGTCCTCGTTGCGGCTCAGCGGAGCCTCCGGGTCGGATTCGGCGTCCATCGGATCGAAGGTGCGCGGCTCATAGTCAGGCACGTCGGGCAGGTTGATCGGCAGCGCGGAATCCGGCAGCAGATGCGGGGTGCCGTCCTCGCCGTAGACGATCGGGAAAGGCTCACCCCAGTAGCGCTGGCGGGAGAACAGCCAGTCACGCAGACGATAGCTCACCGTGCCCTTGCCGATGCCGGCAGACTCGAGCCAGGCGTCGACCTTGGCGATGGCGTCGTCCACGCGCAGGCCGTCGAGGGAGAGAGCGTCGCCCTTGGCCGCGGTGGCTTCGACGAAAGAATTGATCACGATGCCGTCATGGGAGACGAACGGCGCTTTGCCCTCATAGTTGGCTAGGTCGTCGCCGGATTCAGGCAGAGGCTTGACGGTGTAGATGACCGGCAGTCCGAACTTCACGGCGAAGTCGTAATCGCGCTGGTCGCCGCCAGGCACGGCCATGATGGCACCGGTGCCGTAGTCCATCAGGACGTAATCAGCGGTGAACAGCGGAAGCTTAGCACCAGTAATCGGATTGGTGGCGTACAGGCCCGTGAACAGACCGGTCTTCTCGCCGGCTTCGTCAACGCGGTCCTTGGCGGTCTTGGCCTCAGCAGCCAAACGATAGGCCTTCACTGCCTCGACCGGGTTGGCATAGCCGCCCTTCCAATCCTCGGGCACATCAGCCGGCCATTCGGCAGGTACGTTCTCCAGCAGGTGGTGTTCCGGGGAAACGACGGCGAACGTGGTGCCGAACAGCGTGTCGGGACGGGTGGTGTAGATTTCCATGTCCTTGCTGCCATCGGCGGTGGCCACGGTGAAGTGCACGGAAGCGCCGTGGGATTCGCCGATCCAGTTGCGCTGCATGAGCTTGACCTTCTCAGGCCAATTGATGCCATCGAGATCCTCGATCAGGCGGTGGCCGTACTTGGTGATGCGCATGGACCACTGGCGCAGCTCACGCTGGAAAACCGGGAAGTTGCCTCGCTCGGACTTGCCTTCGGCGGTGACCTCCTCGTTGGCCAGCACGGTGCCCAGACCCGGGCACCAGTTGACCGGGGACTTGGAGATATAGGCCAGGCGGAAGTCGTTCAAAATGTCCTGCTGTTCGGCCTGGTCGAGGTCGGCCCACTTCTTGCCGTCGGACTCGTGACCTGGAATGGCCTTCTCGCCGGATTCAAACTTGGCAACGAGTTCGGCGATGGGGCGTGCGGAGCCCTTGGAACCAGAGGGGTTGGTGGCGTCCTCGTCATACCAGGAATCGTAGATGCGCGAGAAGATCCACTGGGTCCAGCGCACATAACCGGGGTCGATGGTGGCGAAGGTACGGCGGTTGTCGAAGCTCAGGCCCATGCGGTGCAGCTGGCGGCTCATGTTGGCGATGTTCGCCTCGGTGGTCACGCGCGGGTGCTGGCCGGTCTGGACGGCGTACTGCTCGGCAGGCAGACCGAAAGCGTCATAGCCCATGGCGTGCAGGACGTTCTCGCCCTTCATGCGGTGGTAACGGCTCACCACATCGGAGGCCAGATAGCCCAGCGGATGACCTACGTGCAGGCCCTTGCCGGACGGGTATGGGAACATGTCCATGGCGAAGTAGGCGGTGCGGCCTTCGGCGTTGCGACCTTTGCCGTCCTTCAGATCGCCATTGACGTTGGCGGCCCAGAAGGTGCCTTTCTCATCCCAGATCTTCTGCCATTTGTTCTCGATATCCTGCGCCAGCGCGGCGTTGTAGCGGAAGTGGGGCTCTTCGGTTTGCGTGCTCTTCTCGTTGTCACTCATAAATCAGCAAGGTAGCCGCGCAACTGGACACGTCGTCAATCGTTATTCAGCATCCGAGACGATGGCCTGCGGGTCGACTTCCCGTGTGACCGTAAGCCGAGTTTGCCGCTTCAATTCAGCCCGCGCGGACTCCCAGCTGCCATCTGCGATCATGTCCTTGAGCGCTTCCGAGATTTTCTGCGCCAACTGTGGAGTCCCTTGGCTTACGGCGATACCGTATTCGACCGAGCCCTCATCCTGCAGCACGGTCATATATTGCGGGCCATTGGCCTGTCGCAGACCGGACAGCACCGCCATGTCGGAGGCGATGGCATCTGCTGATCCGACCTGCACCGCGGTGACGCATTGCGCGTAGCTGTCCCGTTCCTGGAATTGGGCCTTGGGATGGTTCGCGCGGAACAGGTCGGCGGTATCATCGCCTTTCACTATGCACACCATGCGGTCGGTGATGTCACCGATGCCGTCACCCGCCTGCGCAAAATCAGCTCGGTCGTCAGTCCTGATCAACAGACCCACACCAGTGCGCAAGTAGGGTCCGGCAAAATCCGCTTCTGCCTTGGAACCATCGGTAATCGCCCAGGATGCGACGACCATATCCACTTGCCCGTTGTTCAGCATCGACGCCCGGTTTGCGGGCCGTACCTGCTTGAACACGATTTGCTTGTTCGCATAGCCGAGTTTGGCCGCCACATATTTGGCGACGCTAATGTCAAATCCCTCATAGGTGCCGTCATGCCACGCGCCTATTGCCGGCTCATCCGCAGCAACGCCAATTGCAAGCGTTGGTCCTTCCGGCGAACCGTTGACCGTGGTCACCTGAATCTGACCACATCCAGACAGCATCAGCGCGAAGCCCAAAGCAGCAGCAATCCCCGCAACCAGACGGGTGCGGATGCGGCGGCGCAAACGGAACCAGTTGGTCATGGATGAACCGGCTTATTTGAACATGCGCGAACGGGTGAGGAACCAAGTGACCAGAATCGAGAGCGCCACCGAAATGACGACAATCGTGATAAATCCCCACGGCTTATCGCTGAACGGCATGCCGAGCATGCCTCCTTGGAAGTTCATGCCGTACATCGAGAAAATCAGGGTCGGAATGGACAACGTGATGGAGATGATGGTGAAGATGCGCATCACATTGTTCAGGTTATTGGACACGATCGAGGCGAATGCATCGGTCATGTTCGCAAGAACGCCGCTGTAGATGTTGGCCATCTCGATAGCCTGTTTGTTTTCGGTGATGACGTCGTCAAGCAGATCCTCATCGTCCGGATACTGCTTGATTCGGCTTAACGTGGTGAGCTTCTCCATCACGATTTCATTCGATTTCAGTGACGTGGTGAAGTACACCAAGGTCTTGCTCAGCTCCATGAGCATCACGATTTCACGGTTCTGCATGGAGTGGCGAAGCTTCAATTCGAGCTTGTCGCTTTCGCGGTCGATGATACGCAGGTAACGCAGGTACATGGTGGCGTTGCGGTACAGAATCTGCAGGATGAACCGCGAGCGCATGAAGGTGTTGAAGCCGCGGATGGTGCCTTCCATGAACGGATGAAGCACGGGGGTGTCCTGCATGCAGACGGTGATGATGAGATTCTCGGTCACGATAATCGACAACGGGATGGTCTCATACCAGTCACGGCCACCGCGTTCTTCCACGGTGGGAATATCGACGATGATCATCGTGTATTCGTCTTCGACATCCACACGTGAACGTTCCTCGTCATCCAGGGGGGCGCGCAGGTCAGCCAGATCGATGCCGGTTTGCGAGGCGACGGTGGCAAGTTCCACATCAGTGGGTTCACTGAGACACAGCCAAGAGCCGTTCTCCGGTTTCTCGATCTGCTCCACTTGGCCATTGATTGAGCTGAAGATTCTCAGCATGTCGTCTCACCCGCCTTTCGCGCTTTCCTACTGTTCTATCGCTGTACGGTTCCAAACCGAGAATAGTCTAAACCTACCGTTTGAATTTGCGGCGAACGCGTTCATACTGTGTTCCATGTCCCCACGCCAACAGCCGATATGCGGTTGTGCCATGCGGATATGGCGACTAACGTATCCGGTCACCACACAATCGGCTGCCAGCCTGGCATGTGCGGTCCGCGCAGGTCGGCGGGCCCGTTCTCCCAGTCTGCGCAATCGGCAATGGCGGGTGCCTTGTTGTATTCTTCCAGCTCCCACAGTGGCTGCTCCGTCGATTGGCCATTGACGCTGTGACGCACTTTCAGTCGGCACCAACAGGCGTTGCGCATGGCACCAAGCGCGTTCATACCGTCAGGATCCAGATCAAGCAGATTGGCAATGGTGGCGGTAATCCATGAGCCATGGGTGACCAGCATAAGCGTGGTGGGCGTGTCATCCGCATAAGCCGAATCACAGACCAATGCGCGCACTGCGTCGGCTCCGCGCTTGCCGACTTCGGCGCGACTTTCCACCCCGTGTTTGGTTTCCCCGCCAGTGTGGTGCTTCCAGGAGGCGTAGTCCTCAGCGGCCACGGCTTTGATCTCAGCGCGGGTCAGGCCTTCCCATTCACCAAAGCTGCGTTCGCGAAGACGGCGATCGCAGACCACCGGCAATCCCAACACATCTGCAAAGGCGTGAGCGGTCTGTTGCGCGCGAAACAGATCGCTGGTCAATACCACCATGCGCCGGCCGGCTGCCGGAGCTTCCTCATATTGGTGAATATCGGTACGTTCCGCGGCATCCGGTCCGGGCTGCGCGATGGCTTCGGGATGAGAGGCCAGACGGTTTACCTTGGCCCAGTAATAGCGTGAGGCGAGCGCGAATCCGGTTTGGTCGACCTGCCATTGGCCTACGATGTCGAGCGGCACATCGATTTGGCCTTGCAAACGATGTTCGAGATTGTATTGGGTACGGCCGTGGCGCAGCATCATCACTTCATCAATCATTGGCCTGTCACCTCGTTTGTTGCGGATGTCTGACGTATTCATCTCACCATGACCCCTAGAATGGCCGCATGGAGATTTCTGAGTCGACCTGGGCGTTTATCGCCAAGCATCGCTGTGAGGATGTGCGCGATGTGGCTTTGCATGCCAAACGTGGCGATGGCATTGATCTGTCGTTTGCCTTGGAGCAAATAGCTGGCTGGCAACGCGCTTCGGTGAAATTGCCTGATTGGGCGGCTTGCGATGGCCTGATTTTCCCTCCGCAAGTGCCTATGGAACAGTGTTCTTCACAGTTCACTGCCCAGTACAAGGCTCGGCTCGCCCAACATTTGCTGGAAAACCAGCTCGCTGATGCTGATGCATCCGACTCGACTTCTCTGGTTGACCTTACCGGTGGGTTCGGCGTTGATTTCTCGTATATGGCTCGGGTGTTCGGCCATGCCACCTATGTGGAACGGCAATCCAATCTTTGCGATATCGCCCGTCATAATTTTCCGCTGCTTGCGCTTGCTCACGCCGAGGTCATCAATGACGATTCCACGGCGGTGTTGAGGCAGCTTGCCCCGGTTTCCATGATTTTTCTAGATCCGGCGCGCCGTGACGATCACGGCTCACGCACGTATGCGATTGCCGACTGCACGCCTGATGTACTGGCCTTGCAGGACTTGTTGCTCGCCAAGGCTCCCCTCGTCATGGTCAAGCTCTCCCCCATGCTTGATTGGCATAAGACCGTCAATGATTTTGCGGGCGCGGTGCACGAGGTGCATATCATCTCCACCGGCAACGAATGCAAGGAACTGCTGCTCGTGCTGGAGCGCGAACGCTGCGCGGCACCTCGCGTGGTATGCGTCAACGATGAGCAAATATTGGAATATGAGGCGAACCATGGTAGTACCGAGGATACCGACGGTATTGCGCATGCCAGCAGTGATGGCGAAGAGCCATTGGCCGGCACTCGCACAGGTGCTATCGGAGCCGACCGTTGGCAGTATCTTTATGAGCCCAATGCCTCCATCATGAAGGCCGGTTGTTTCGCTGTGATCAGCCAACGATTCGACGTTCACCCGATTGGACCGAACAGTCATCTCTTCGTATCAGCAAAACCCGTTGATGGATTCCACGGACGATCGTTCGCCATCGAATCAATCGCCACGATGAACAAACAGGAGCTGAAGCAGGCTTTGGCCGGACTTACGCATGCGAATATCGCCGTGCGCAACTTCCCGCTTTCCGTGACGCAATTGCGCAACAAACTCAAACTCAAGGACGGCGGCCACACCTATCTGTTTGCCACCACGGATGCGCAAGGCCGGCACCTCGTCCTACGCACCCAGAAACAATAAAGCTCCCTCTGATGAGGGAGCTAGCTCGCGAAGCGAGACTGAGAGAGAACAGGTGTAGTCTGCCCCAGCGGAAGGAACCAATCAGTCCTTGGCGATGGTCTTGCCGGCGGTCGGACCGGAAGCCAGGTTCTGAATTTCGGTGACTTCGAGCACCGGAATCACGGCCGGCTTCTTGGTGCCCTTTTCTTCGGCGACCTTGACCTGCTCGTTGTAGATATCGTCGTCAACGTGCAGCACCACGTTGCCACGGAAGCGGTAGCCCTGCTTCTTCTCGAGGTTGGCGAAGGCGATGACCAGCGGGGAGCCGTTCTTGAGGTTCTCGTAGTGCTGGCCAGCGGTGCGCTCGTGGTAGGCAATGTGGGTGTCGTCCAGCACGAACAGGGACATCTTCAGGCCGAGATCCAGTTCGCCGTCCTTAGAGATGGTGGTGATCCAGCCGAGATTGTTCTGGATGAATTCCTTGATTTCCGGAGTGATGACTGCCATGTCGAATCCTTTCATGGGTATGAGTACGACGTGTTGTTCCACTCTCAAGGGTAGCGGTTTTCTTCGCTGCCGGCACGGATGTTCGCTGTGAGTAACCTCACCTTCACACTGCTTTCATTCGCCGTTCACCGCCGGAGCGCAAGGCTCGCAGAATCCTCTTTTTGACTGGTAGTTCCCGTAATCTGAGAGCCGAGAGAGCCACAAGTTTTCCGTTTTTTCTAAGGTGAGTGTGTGATGGGTTTGATCGAGCGCTGCAACCGGCTGCGTAGTCGTTGGTCACGTAGTTTTCCGCCGAATCTCGCCCGTCTGATGTTGCTGGCCTGCGCTGCGCTGTGGGGAGGCAGCTATCTGCTCGCCAAATTCGCCATGACGGCGATCCCGGCGCAATGGCTGATGGCCCTTCGCATGTTCGGCGCCTGCATGTGCATGCTGGCTTTATTCCACAAGCACATCGTGCCGTACCTGACGCCAAAGATCATCGTGCCGGCGCTGGTGGTCGGGCTGACCTATTGGGGCACGATGATCACGCAGACCATTGGATTGCAGACCATAGAACCGGGTCGCAGCGCTTTTCTGACGGCTGCCTATTGCGTCATTACCCCGTTCGCCACATGGATTATCTCCAAAACCAAGCCGAGAGCCATCAATCTGGTCGCCGGCGTGATCTGCCTGACCGGCGTTGGTTTCGTGTCGTTGAAGCCGGGAGGCTCGCTCTCCTTGAGTTCCGGCGACTGGCTTACCATCGCCACGGCGGTTATTTTCTCCTTCAACCTGATCTGTCTGGGCGTCTATACCAAGCGTTTTGATCCGATTGCCGTCACCTTCGTGCAATTTAGCGTGGCCGGAATCCTGTTCTTTATCGGCGCGCTGGCCACCGAACCCGCGCCTGATGCAGGATGGCTGGCACCTCCGGTGGTGGCCAGCGTGTTGTATCTGTTCCTTGGTGCCACGATGAGCGCGCAAATCATGCAAAATATCGGCCTGGCCCACGTGCCGGCATCGCAAGCATCAATCATCATGTGCACGGAGAGCCTGTTTGCCGTATCGTTCTCCGCACTGTTCTGGGGCGAGCGCATCCTATGGAGTTCGTTGGTCGGTTTTGCGCTGATTTTCGCCGCCGTGCTGATGTCGGTCATCAAACCGACCAAATATTCGCTGCATCGTAACTAATTGCCCAATGCCGTCACTATCATGGTGACGTTTGCGGCGTGTTGTGTCGCCGTCATCATGAGGAGGAAATCAGCATGAATCTGCTTGAGTCCATGCAGAAACGCCATGCCGTGCGCGATTACAACGACGAACCGCTCACCGCGGAACAGGTGAATACTCTTGATGAGGCCATTGCCGCCGCCAACGCCAAGCAAGGACTCGATATTCAACTCATCCATGATGTCGATGACGCATTCGGGGGCTGCCCGACCCACTATGGCCGGTTCAAGAATGTCCACAATCTTATTGCACTGATTGGTACTGACTCGCCTAGCAATGAGGCCATACTGGACGAGAAGGTCGGGCATGCCGGGCAATTGCTGGCATTGACTGCCGTCTCTCTTGGACTCGACACCTCATGGGTGGTACTGCATGAGACCGCTGATCATGACGGCGCGTGGACGCTCGCCGAAGGGGAACGTATGCCCGCCGCCATTGCGCTCGGGCATGGCAACCGCCCCGGCCGGCCGCATCGCAGCAAGCCGGCTAAGGAACTGGGAGCCGTAGAAACCGGCGATTACGCGAATGCACCCGACTGGTTCAAGCGGGGCGTTGAGGCTTCGATGCTCGCGCCCAGCGCGTTGGGCAAGCAGCCGTTCCGTTTCACGCTGCTCGCGGACGGCCGCACGGTAAGGGCCGAAGCATTGGAAGGCGTACAGCCGGAAATCGGACTGGGTATCGCCAAGCTGCATTTCGAATTGGCGGCCGGCACCGATAGCTTCGTGTGGGCATAGGCGTTCAATCGTGTTGTGCCGGTTGAGCCTATGACGAAACCGGCCATATAGCGCCACAATACACAACGCGTATAGGCTCTATGTGAAGGTTTTGCAGGGTACTTGTAAGCATTTCGTCACTTTCAGAGGGTCTTCAGCAACCTTCAAGCACAGACATCTACCGTCGTATGCGTGAAGAAGTTTTTCGAAGGTCTTTCCATTTCCTCGATCGTGGCCGGAGCCCTTGCTGCCGTCACCTCATTCCTGTTGGCGTCGAAGATCGGCATCGCAGGTTCGGTGATTGGCGCCGCGGCCAGCTACATCGTGTCCGCGGTCGCCACCAACATCTACCAAAACGTGTTGCAGGCTTCTGGGGAAAAGCTTCAGAGCGTCGGTTCCACGGATGATGACGCCGCCAAGCACGGCGAATCGGATGCCGATAGCAATGATTCCTCACCCGCATCTGAAACGAAACTTCCTGCAGCCTCCGGCGATGCGGCGGATGCCCAACAGAGCGACGATATCGATCGACCCGCGCGGGTTGAAGCGGCAGCCAGCGAAAATCCCGAAAACACCATGGTTGCTGCAGCCGCGGCAGGTGAAACTACTACCAGCCTCGGCACCGCTTCCACACCCGCTACACGTGCGACGACCACCACCCTCAGCACCGCCTCCGCACCAGCTGCAGGCCGTCGCACACCTCGCGAGATTGTTTCTCGCCCGACTGCACAGCGTTCGCGCCACACGTATTCCGTCAAGGAACTGCGCGCATCACGCCGCAATCCCAAGCGCACAGCTGTTATCGTAACCGTGGTATCCGGCCTGTTGGCCGTTGCCGTAACGGCCGGCATCGTGCTGCTCATCACCCAAGGCAACGGCACGGACAGCGTGGTGCGCGACTGGTTCTCCCCCACAGTCACCACGCCTTCGCCCGAGCAAACCGAGTCCCCGTCGACTCCCGACCAGCACACGCCAACGGACAACACCAATACGCCGAAGAGCAACGGCACCACGACCGAGAACGACTCCACTCCCTCGGGATCGTCCAACTCCGATAGTTCGTCTGGTTCCACCGATTCGTCCGGCTCCACCGGTACTGGCTCCGGCAACACGAATACCGAATCCGGCACCAACAGCGGCACGGAGACCAACGGCAACACCAATTCAGGAACCGGCGGAAACTCCGGCTCGAACCCGACCGGCCCAGATGCCTCCCACGGATCGGGGCCTTCAATGAATTCAGGCACTACCGATTCCCACTCAACGGGTTCCGGCAACAGTTCGACAGGCTCCAACAGTTCGTCCGGCAACAGCACCGGCAGTTCCAATTCCAAATCCTCCAGCTCGAGCACAAGCAGCAGCGCCGGCACTGATATCGACGTCATAGGCGAATGATGTGGGGCAATGCGCAACTTGGACGTATGACTACAGTTATCATGCGCACCTCCGAAGGCGACATGCGCATGATGCTTCTCCTCTGGGATGCGACATCACTGAAAATCGTTGAAATTCCAATCAAAACCACTCTGAATAATCCCGATTTTCCCGAAAAATAGAATCCCCGAGGCCGCAGGATGGCACCTTATCCAAAATCACCGGCATAGGCAATTACTCTTTCTTCTAATGGTTTTCCAAGAAGTAGAGAAAGACAAAACAACCGATGTCCAACGGAGACAGGAAAAGACGAAAATGGGGATGCGTCGTCGCCCGCAAGGACGCGGACGGAAGGATCGTCTCCTGGCAGGCCCGATACCAGAGTCCCGTCAATCCCAGGCAAAGAATCTACCGCCGATTCGGATTGGAATTCCAGACCGAGGCGTACCGTTGGCTCGACGAGGAGCACGCGCTCGTCATCGACCATAAAAAGGGAATCCGCAGGTGGACGCATCCGTCGGCGAGGACGATGCACGGCAGGGTCCTGTTCTCCTCATACGCGACACGTTTCGTCGCCAACCTGCGGAAGAAGGACGGGTCGGAGCTGAGCGGCAGAAGCAAGCGGATCCAGAAGGCGGCGTTGGACAAACTGCTCCCCTGGTTCGGCGAGACGCCCATGTGCGACGTCACGGAGGAATTCGTCAACGAATGGTATGCGAAGGCATGCGACGAGGTGCGTCCCTCCGCGCTTGAGCACGCGGTCTGGCTGCTCAAGCGCGTGATGAGGGCCGCGACCGAGCGGCAGGCGTCCTCGCCCAGGCGGGGGAGGGGGCCCGCGCCGGGGCGCCAGCCGGACGGGGGTCCGCCGCTATTGTCCTCGAATCCATGCAACCTCGTCACGAGGAAGAGACCGTCCAAAAGACGCGAGCAGGCGCCGATGACCAGGCAGGAGATCGACACGCTGGTCGAAGGCTTCCCGGAATACTACCGACTGTCGATCCATCTCGCGCTGCTGGTGGGCGGGCTGCGCATCGGAGAGGTCTGCGGACTGCAACTCAGGGACATCGACCTCGACCACAGGCTGCTGTACGTGCGGCATTCCGTGACGCAGGGTCCGGACGATCTGGGCGAATACCGGCTCGACGAGACGAAGACCCCGGAAAGCCACCGAGTCGTACCCATCCCCGCACCGGTCTGCCGCCTCATCAGGGAACATATCGACAGGTTCTGCCCCGACAGGGATCCCGACACGATGCTCTTCCACGCGGTCAGGCACCCGGAACGGGTCCTGAACCCGACGACGATCCAACGGCAGTTCCGCACCGCGAGGAAAAGAATCAACCGCGAGGACGTGACGTTCCACTCCCTGCGCGCGACGCACGCGACGATGTTCATGATCCAGGGCGGCACGCTGCGCGAGACCATGGACGAACTCGGCCACGTGGACGTCGACGTGGCCGTCCGATGCTACCAACGCGTGGTGCCGAGACACAGGCGCGACGTCGCCGAGAGGCTGGCACTCGAATACCTCCCCGCCGGGGATCCGGCCGGCATCAAGGCGCAGATAGCCCAGAAGGAAGAGGAAATCGACCAGCTGCGACAGACCGTCGCCGGACTCCGGAGAAGACTGGAAGAGCTCGAAGACGACGGAAGGGAACGAAACCAGGCCGGATAGGCATACCCACAAAACCGAAAAACCGAAATATTGAAAACCAAAACCGGTAAAGACCGGCATCAAACGGAACAGACCCACGCATCTAAGCGTTGCGGCATCTGCCGTCGCAACACTTAGATACGTGAGGCGTTATCCGAAAATCATCTCGACCTGTGCCTGAGTTTCGGCTTTTCCTGCCCTGGAGGAACGATGGCACGCTGATAGGAGTAATGCTCGCACACATGTTGTCTCTGTGCGGGAGACATGTCGTATGCCTTGTTCGCCGGTTGCGCATACTCACCAAGATGGGCCAGATCATTCGACATGGTCAACGGTTCGGACAACGGCTTGACGATTCTCCTGAACATATCCTCAAGGGGACGCAGGTCGTTTCGTTGCATCCCCGCGATCGAGGCTTGATCGTTCGTCCTTTTGTCGATGAGTCCCCAATCAAAATGCCAGCCGGCCTCGCGCGCGATGATCTCCCAGAAAATGCGTTGCGTCCGCCCGTTGCCCTCACGGAACGGGTGAAGGATGTTGAAGTTGTTGTAGCTGACGCTCAGACGCTTCACGAATTCTTCATGACCGAGGTCTTTGAGAAGATCGTCACCGCGAAGCACCCCCTCGGAGTAGTGCACCCCTATGCTAAACAGCTCCAACGGTTGGAAGGGAAGCCCCTCGCCCTTGCCCATGTCGATGGTTCGTATCTCCCCCGCCCAGTCGTACACGTCCTGGAAGAGGAACCGGTGTATGCGGCGAAGCTGTTCCAGCGTCCCCTCCGCAGGTGGGAGATTCTCTCTCAGAATGGCGGCGCGGGCGGAGCAGAGATCGTTCTCCGCAGCCGCCAGCGCATCCTCGTCCGTGGCGCCCACAAGGTTCCGCAGCACGTTCGTTCCCGGAATCAGGTAGGGATCGAAGACACGCGCCATCGTCACTCCAATCCGTAACGGCGACGGGTGCGGGAAAGAAGCTCGGCGCTGCCGATGCTCCCCCGCGCATATTCTCCGGCATCGCGCATGAAGGCCCTCGTCACGTCGCCGCCTTCCAACCGCACGGACTGCACCGACAGCCCGACGTTCTCCGTGCGGCGGCGCATCTCGGATTCAGATATCGTTCCGAACATTGCACCTCCTTTTCTCTTTAGATTCTAGCAAAACCGACGGCCCTTAGACGGAGCCGCGCCTGATTCCGCTCCTAAAGTCCTTCATTCCAGTCGCAATCCTTTCGCCAGATGCCACGCATGACACGTCAGGCACGCCACCGCACCGTCATCGCCCAGAAGGAGCGTCAGATCGGCAAGCTCCGGGACGAGGTGGAAAGGCTCAGGAAGATCCTGCTGGAACGGGATACCGGAACCGGTGAAAACCGGGAAACCGTTTTACCTAAAACCGAAATACCGAAAGAACTACATACCGAAAAACCGGGATATGGAAACACTGGAAAACCGAGACAAGGAGAAACCGATGAACGAGAAGACCCGCGAACCGATGGTGATCGCGCTTTGAGACTGCTTATATCGTTTTGGACGGAATGAGCGTCAATCAGAAAGTTATGTATGATGGTTTCGCTTATTTATCTCGGTAAGGAGAATCCCATCTCATACAAGACAGTATTCGGCATGGACGGTTTCGATAGACATGACACCGATGGAGGAAACCAAACCGCGGATTCAGCCAGCGATATAAAGGTGTATCCTGAGTCCGCTTCGGGATGTTTGATTAACGACTTGGGCAAGTTGCTGAATATGAATCCGGATTTCTATAGACGACGGATCCGCCGCATTAGACCGGCTGCGATTGCCGTCGGGCTGAGCGCCATTTGCCTGATTGCCATTTTCTTGATTCCAAGTGAATCGAATCCGGTTTTCCAGAATTTCTTCAGCGCACTGTTTGGTTTCTTCCTCGGGTTGGCCTCCTCGGCATATGAGAAGTTCCGCAAATGGGCCGAACGAGTCAATCAGACCATGAAAGACGCTGAAGGAAGTATGCCGATATGGGAAGCCATATATAAGAATTCCATATTCTACGATGAATGCTTCATAACGCTTCCGGCGGCACGCGTATCCCCAACCTGGGCACAAAGAGCATGGATTAAAATCAGGTTCCCCTCATTGTCACGCAAATGGCATAAATACTTTCGCAACGGAATGACCGAACCTGGTTTGCAGCCATTATCCAATGAGAGGAAACGCAGAAAGCGGCTTCATTACCTGGAGTCGCTAAGCCGATGCGTCTTCATGCTCGAACCGTATCAGGCGACTCTTGATTATCTACTGGACTATTCGGATAAGATCCTCGGGGAGAAAATTCGTCAGGATAAAATCCTAAAGGGATATCTTCAGCCTGTCGGAGGAATCTACATTTACCAAAAAAATGTAGGTAAATGACGCATGCCAAGATACCGGAATACGGAAATACCGAAAAAACGAGATAACGGAATCGGTTTCAGCCCCCGGAATCCATCACCGTACGCCCCTTACCGAAGAGATGGTCGAACAGCTTCTGGCGAGGGGCAGAACTGTCAACAGCAGCAAGCACCAGACCATGCTTGCCATCGCTGCCATTAAAAATGACGACACGGACGACATCGTACAGAAGAAAATACAGATGACCGCAAAGTTCGTGGACGACTTCGCGACGGTTGCCAGGACATAGGCGAACGGGCAGTCCCAGCCCCTCGCTCAACGCCTCCACCGTGATGATGAACCGTATCGGACATTCCTCGGACATGAGATCCACGTCTTTGAGCTCGTCCACGTTGCCGGTGTTGTATGGAGGATCGATGTAGATGCAATCCACTTTGCCTTCGTATTCGGGCAGCAGGGCCTTGAGCGCTTCGAGATTGTCCCCATGGATGACCATGTTGCCGCAATCGGATCCATGCGAATCCAAAACGCTCTTTTCAGGGATGCGTTCGAGTACACGGTATGGCACTTGAGGGTGGTATGCGACCACCTTGTTCTTCCCCATCCACTCCAAAGTCGGTGCTTTCGGCCTAATGGCTCATATGGCACCCAGGACCCTCGTGATCAATTCCGGCACTCTTGCCATCCCCGTCTTGCCGGGCAAGGTTCTGCCACAGCGTGTCGCCGAACCTGTCCAACAGATCCGTTTTGCTGCGAATGGCGTCCGGCTTCCGACGCAATCCCTCGACCAGTTCGATGAACGCGTGTTCCTCCTGTTCCACGCAGTCAAGGAACACGGAACAGAACGCCACGGGATCGCCATCCACCTGCCAGGTCTCCAGACTGCGGGCATAGTCGCGCTTGGCGTCATACTTGATCGCCACGGGACGATAGCCGTGCTTCAGCAGCATGAAATTGAGCAGCTGGCGGCCGGTCCGCCCGTTGCCGTCCATGAACGGGTGGATGTTCTCGAACATCGCATGGAAGCCGGCGGCCCTGAGCAGCGGATGAGCGCCGCTCGCGTCCAGCCCGTCGATCAGGGCCCGCAGGTCGTCGCGGATCTCCAGCGGGTCGGCGGTCTTGACGCGGGTCGCGGTGATCCTCGCCAGATAACCGTAGGGGCGGAACGTGCCGCGGGCGAACGGCTGGAGGTCCAGCGCCGTCACCTCATGGACGCGCCGGACCAGTTCCTCATCCAGTCTCCTCCCCTCCCGGGCGTATTCGCGCACGTAGGCCATGCCGTCCGCGACGCCGCGCGCGGCGAACACGTACCGTGCCGGCGAATCCGACGGGACGAACTCGCCCTCCAAAACCAGGGACGTGTCCTCCAGGGTCAGCGTGGATCCCTCTATGGCGTTTGAATTGTAGGTGTAGCGCACCAGCCAGTCGCGGTCGTAATCCGCCAGCGCCATGTCCTCGACGCCGTCCAGGGGGTCCAGTGCGCGGGCACGGTCCTTCAGCACGTCGATTCGTCGCAGGCGTTCGGCGATTCCCGGCTCGCGTTCAAGGCCGAGCAGTTCCTCGGGCAGTTCCTGTATGCGCTGCGATAACTCGGGATTGGCCATCATGTCCCTCTTTTCGTGTTCCGGTTGCAAAGTCCATTATTCCAGCCGCGGTTCGTTCCGTCCTGCGGCCTGCATGTCATAGGGAGGCGCGCCGGCCGTCCCGGGTCGATTCGAACGCCGCGGCCACCTCTTCCGATACCGGCATGCACATCGTCACCCTGTCGGTTTCCTGCGCGGCGGCACGTTTCATGGCTCGGCGTTCGGCCCTGGTGGGCCGTTCGAGAATCCACTCGGCGAACGTGCGGATAAGGATGGACGCGACGATCACGCCGATGGATCCCCAGAAGCACGGGACAAAGTCCGGCTTGGAGTGGTCGTACCAGAACCAGACGATCAACGCGAGGATCAGCGCCAGTCCGGCGGCCAGGGCGGCGAGCTTGTGGAATACCAGGGCGAGCGTGCGGATGGGATGCGTGACCAGCCCCACCGCCAGCGCGACGACGACGAGCAGTGCGACGAAGCCCGCGCCGATGATGGCGACGCCCAGGTATATCGCGAGCATATAGAGTCCGAACATGATCGGCCTTCCTTCTCTCTTCTATTCCGTTTCTTCGGGCAGATAGGTGTAGTCGACGGCGACGCCCTCCGCCTCAAGCAGCACGGCGGCCTCGCGCACGGCGGCGGCGCGGCGCTTCACGGATTCCTCGGCCCGGACCCAGTCGGGCAGCCCATCGGGCAGGTCGGAGACGCGGGAGAACGAGAGCGTGACCCTCGTCTCTCCCCTGTGCCGTTCCACGATGGCCGCGACGGCGCGCCTGTGCTCGGCGAGATAGTGTTCGAGCATCTCCCGCATCCTCTCCGAGGGTTGGATCCGGTATTTCTCCGACTCGTATTTCTTGACCATGTCCACGGTGAGGTTCGCAAGCACGGCCGCGTCGTGCTGGGTCATGCCGATGCGTTCGCGCGTCGCGCGCATCCACGCCTTGGCCTCGCTCCAATCCTCTTTTGCCATGGTCCCTCCCGGATATAAGAAAGCCGGATCCACCTGCGCGAACCGTGATTATACTTTTAGTATAATCACGGTTTTCTACAGGGCGGACCCGGCGTTTCCCGGGACGCGGCCGTGGCCGCGCCCCGGTTTCGTCACTCGGTCGGCATCGATGGATTATCGTCGGCCGTGGCCTTGCGCTGCCGGTCGAGCATCTGCTGCTGGATCAGGACGCTGTTGGTCTGGGCCGTGTACTGCTTCTGGGCCATGTCCATGCTTTCCTGGTGGCGTTGTCCCTCGACGTCAGCGAAGACGAGCCGCTGGATGTTCTGCGCGAGCTGCATGAGCTTGTCCTTTTCGAGGATGGACACCTTGACGCTGTTCCTGCCGCCGGCCTGGTTGACGAAGTCGAGCTGCGCGCTCATCGTGTTCGCCAGGTTCGCGGCCGCGAGCAGGAGGAACAGGATCCCCACAAGCGCGCTGCTCGAAAGGAACGAGAGTCCGGCGACGAGGAAGACGGCGCCCCAGACGAAGCTACCGAGGTTGAACTTCGTGTTCGTGTCCACGGACGCGATGCTGCGCAGCGGGATCGTCTGCGTGGACGAGCCGAGCGGGATCACGCCCAGCAGGGTGTTCGGGCTCTTGTACATCACACGCATGTTGCTCGCGGCGACGCTGGTCTTGAGCCAGAAGAGCACCACGGACGGGCTGAACCGGTCGCCGATGACGTCGGTCTCCCCCGTCGCGTAAGTGAATTCGGTCATGGTCTGCTGTGTCTCCGTCATTTCTTTTTCCTTTCCTTGTTGTTATTGCCGAAGTCGAAGGCGACGCCCTTGTCCTTGTCGATGACGAGCGCGGCGTCAAACGTGCCGCCCTTCCTCGAGGTGAAGCCCTTGAGGCTGACCTTCCGGCCGTCGAGCAGCCTGCGCATGGTCGTGTCGGTGATGGTCTTGCCGGCCACGGTCGTCCAGGCGCGCCAGCCGCATCCCTCCGTGGTCCTCCATGTACCGTCGGATTGTTTCTCGCGCCGGTTGGTGGAGCATTGGAACACCTTGCCCGTTTTGACGACGGGCTTGCCGCAGCGCGGGCAGCCGCCGAACGATTCCGTGTTCCGCGTCTTCGCCTGCACATGGTCCTGCCGGACGGTGGTCTGCGCGTCGGCCGGTATGCGCGCGGCGAGGTCGCGGAACTCCGTTTCGACCTGCGAGGCGTCCGCCTGTCCGTGTTCGACCTCCGAGAGGCGTCGTTCCATGTCGGCGGTCAATGCCACGTCCTTGAGCTTCGGGGCGACCACGTCGATCAGGGAACGGCCCTGGTCCGTGGAGCGCAGCTGCTTGCCCTTGCGGTCCACGTATCCGGTGCGGATCAGCTTCTCGATCACATCGGCCCTGGTGGCCGGAGTGCCGATGCCGCCCGAATGTGATTCGTCGTCGTCCAGTGCGGCCTTGAGGTCCTTGTCCTCCACCCAGCGGCTGGCGTGTTCCATCGCGGCGAGCAGCGTCGCCTCGGTGAACGGCTTCGGCGGTTTCGTCTTTCCCTCGGACAATGTCGCGCCGCATTGCGGGACCGGCGCGATGGAGACCCCGTCGGTGAGGTTCGCGGGGATGATGTTGCCCGCGGCCTCGTCCTCCTCGCCATGGTCCTCCTGCGGGGCGGCATGCTCGATGGCGTGCCAGCCGAGGGAGACGGGCTGGTCGGAACGGCTGGTGAAACGGCATTCGCCCTCGGGCAGAAGTCGGCCTTCGTCCGGATGTTTCTCGCACCAATGCGGGTCGATGTTCGCGACGACGTTCGTCACGTCGTGCACGTAGTCGTCGCCCACGGCCTCCCACATGCGTCGCACCACGCGCGTCAGCACGAGACGTTCGTCGTCGCCGAGCTCGTCGAGCGCCGCCTTGTCGGCCTGCATGGTGGGAAGGATGGCGGTGTGGCCGGCCACCTTCGCGTCGTTCACGGTCAGTTCGAGATGTGGCCGTTCAGGTTTCGCGTCCGGTTCGATGAAGCCGGCGGCGAGCCGGTCGCCTTCGGTGAGGCCGCCGTTCACGGT
>OBZD01000534.1_pt1 | contig 19757 bp, 21 predicted proteins | sample 1501551 | NCBI WGS metagenome assembly OBZD01 (sample SAMEA2580221, study PRJEB22360) | human gut metagenome | biome: human gut; feature: human-associated habitat; material: faeces | place: Denmark | collected 2008/2010 | reverse complement strand
AACATCTTGCGCCCGGAGCCCCCCCCCCCCCGCCGCCGACCCGGCACTGCCGCCCAACGCGCGGCGGCGGCCCTGCTTAACCGCGCACGTCGCACCGGCCGACGGGCGGCCATGCGAGCCGCTCGAAGGCTGGCCGCGGGTATTGTCACTGTGCCCCCCAGGTCCAGGCGACGAGCGGCCGCCGCAGCAGCCGCGGCCATTAGTGCTATGACTCAGGGTCGCAGGGGCAACGTGTACTGGGTGCGCGACTCGGTTAGCGGCCTGCGCGTGCCCGTGCGCACCCGCCCCCCGCGCAACTAGATTGCAATAAAAAACTACTTAGACTCGTACTGTTGTATGTATCCAGCGGCGGCGGCGCGCATCGAAGCTATGTCCAAGCGCAAAATCAAAGAAGAGATGCTCCAGGTCATCGCGCCGGAGATCTATGGCCCCCCGAAGAAGGAAGAGCAGGATTACAAGCCCCGAAAGCTAAAGCGGGTCAAAAAGAAAAAGAAAGATGATGATGATGAACTTGACGACGAGGTGGAACTGTTGCACGCGACCGCGCCCAGGCGGCGGGTACAGTGGAAAGGTCGACGCGTAAGACGTGTTTTGCGACCCGGCACCACCGTAGTCTTTACGCCCGGTGAGCGCTCCACCCGCACCTACAAGCGCGTGTATGATGAGGTGTACGGCGACGAGGACCTGCTTGAGCAGGCCAACGAGCGCCTCGGGGAGTTTGCCTACGGAAAGCGGCATAAGGACATGCTGGCGTTGCCGCTGGACGAGGGCAACCCAACACCTAGCCTAAAGCCCGTGACACTGCAGCAGGTGCTGCCCGCGCTTGCACCGTCCGAAGAAAAGCGCGGCCTAAAGCGCGAGTCTGGTGACTTGGCGCCCACCGTGCAGCTCATGGTGCCCAAGCGCCAACGACTGGAAGATGTCTTGGAAAAAATGACCGTGGAGCCTGGGCTGGAGCCCGAGGTCCGCGTGCGACCAATCAAGCAGGTGGCACCGGGACTGGGCGTGCAGACCGTGGACGTTCAGATACCCACCACCAGTAGCACTAGTATTGCCACTGCCACAGAGGGCATGGAGACACAAACGTCCCCGGTCGCCTCGGCGGTGGCAGATGCCGCGGTGCAGGCGGCCGCTGCGGCCGCGTCCAAAACCTCTACGGAGGTGCAAACGGACCCGTGGATGTTTCGCGTTTCAGCCCCCCGGCGTCCGCGCCGTTCGAGGAAGTACGGCGCCGCCAGCGCGCTACTGCCCGAATATGCCCTACATCCTTCCATCGCGCCTACCCCCGGCTATCGTGGCTACACCTACCGCCCCAGAAGACGAGCAACTACCCGACGCCGAATCACCACTGGAACCCGCCGCCGCCGTCGCCGTCGCCAGCCCGTGCTGGCCCCGATTTCCGTGCGCAGGGTGGCTCGCGAAGGAGGCAGGACCCTGGTGCTGCCAACAGCGCGCTACCACCCCAGCATCGTTTAAAAGCCGGTCTTTGTGGTTCTTGCAGATATGGCCCTCACCTGCCGCCTCCGTTTCCCGGTGCCGGGATTCCGAGGAAGAATGCACCGTAGGAGGGGCATGGCCGGCCACGGCCTGACGGGCGGCATGCGTCGTGCGCACCACCGGCGGCGGCGCGCGTCGCACCGTCGCATGCGCGGCGGTATCCTGCCCCTCCTTATTCCACTGATCGCCGCGGCGATTGGCGCCGTGCCCGGAATTGCATCCGTGGCCTTGCAGGCGCAGAGACACTGATTAAAAACAAGTTGCATGTGGAAAAATCAAAATAAAAAGTCTGGACTCTCACGCTCGCTTGGTCCTGTAACTATTTTGTAGAATGGAAGACATCAACTTTGCGTCTCTGGCCCCGCGACACGGCTCGCGCCCGTTCATGGGAAACTGGCAAGATATCGGCACCAGCAATATGAGCGGTGGCGCCTTCAGCTGGGGCTCGCTGTGGAGCGGCATTAAAAATTTCGGTTCCACCGTTAAGAACTATGGCAGCAAGGCCTGGAACAGCAGCACAGGCCAAATGCTGAGGGACAAGTTGAAAGAGCAAAATTTCCAACAAAAGGTGGTAGATGGCCTGGCCTCTGGCATTAGCGGGGTGGTGGACCTGGCCAACCAGGCAGTGCAAAATAAGATTAACAGTAAGCTTGATCCCCGCCCTCCCGTAGAGGAGCCTCCACCGGCCGTGGAGACAGTGTTGCCAGATGGGCGTGGCGAAAAGCGCCCGCGCCCCGACAGGGAAGAGACTCTGGTGACACAAATCGACGAGCCTCCCTCGTACGAGGAGGCGCTAAAGCAAGGCCTGCCCACCACCCGTCCCATCGCGCCCATGGCTACCGGAGTGTTGGGCCAGCACACACCTGTAACGCTGGACCTGCCTCCCCCCGCTGACACCCAGCAGAAACCTGTGCTGCCAGGGCCGTCCGCCGTTGTTGTAACCCGCCCTAGCCGCGCGTCCCTGCGCCGTGCCGCCAGCGGTCCGCGATCGTTGCGGCCCGTAGCCAGTGGCAACTGGCAAAGCACACTGAACAGCATCGTGGGTCTGGGGGTGCAATCCCTAAAGCGCCGACGATGCTTTTGAATAGCTAACGTGTCGTATGTGTGTCATGTATGCGTCCATGTCGCCGCCAGAGGAGCTGCTGAGTCGCCGCGCGCCCGCTTTCCAAGATGGCTACCCCTTCGATGATGCCGCAGTGGTCTTACATGCACATCTCGGGCCAGGACGCCTCGGAGTACCTGAGCCCCGGGCTGGTGCAGTTCGCCCGCGCCACCGAGACGTACTTCAGCCTGAATAACAAGTTTAGAAACCCCACGGTGGCGCCTACGCACGACGTGACCACAGACCGGTCTCAGCGTTTGACGCTGCGGTTTATCCCCGTGGACCGCGAGGATACCGCATACTCGTACAAGGCGCGGTTTACCCTGGCTGTGGGTGACAACCGTGTGCTTGACATGGCTTCCACATACTTTGACATTCGCGGCGTGCTGGACCGGGGCCCCACTTTTAAGCCCTACTCCGGCACTGCCTACAACGCTCTAGCCCCCAAAGGCGCTCCCAATTCCTGCGAGTGGGAACAAGAAGAACCAACTCAGGAAATGGCTGAAGAACTTGAAGATGAGGAGGAGGCAGAGGAGGAGGAGGCAGAGGAGGAGGCAGAAGCACCACAAGCTGATCAGAAGGTTAAGAAGACTCATGTATATGCTCAGGCTCCTTTGGCAGGGGAAAAAATTACCGCCAATGGCTTACAAATAGTTTCTGATACCCAAACTGAAGGCAATCCAGTTTTTGCCGATCCCACTTATCAACCTGAACCTCAGGTTGGAGAATCTCAGTGGAATGAAGCTGAAGCAACTGCATCTGGAGGCAGAGTACTAAAAAAGACTACTCCCATGAAACCATGCTACGGATCGTATGCCAGACCTACAAATAAAAATGGGGGTCAAGGTATACTAGTAGCAAACAACCAAGGTGCTCTAGAGTCTAAAGTTGAAATGCAGTTTTTTGCCCCCTCTGGCACTGCCATGAATGAAAGAAATGCTGTTCAGCCAAGTATTGTTTTGTACAGTGAGGATGTTAATATGGAAACTCCTGATACTCACATTTCATACAAACCAAGCAAAACTGATGAAAACTCTAAGGCTATGTTGGGTCAACAAGCAATGCCAAACAGACCCAATTACATCGCTTTTAGGGACAATTTTATTGGCCTTATGTATTACAACAGCACTGGTAACATGGGTGTCCTTGCTGGACAAGCATCACAACTAAATGCCGTGGTAGACTTGCAGGACAGAAACACAGAGCTGTCATATCAACTTTTGCTTGATTCTATTGGCGATAGAACCAGATACTTTTCCATGTGGAATCAGGCTGTAGACAGCTATGATCCAGATGTCAGAATCATTGAAAATCATGGAACTGAGGATGAGTTGCCAAATTACTGCTTCCCACTTGGCGGTATAGGGGTAACTGACACCTACCAAGGTATAAAATCAAACGGAAACGGTAATCCTCAAAACTGGACCAAAAATGACGATTTTGCGGCACGTAATGAAATAGGTGTGGGAAACAACTTTGCCCTGGAGATTAACCTTAATGCCAACCTATGGAGAAATTTCCTCTACTCCAACATTGCACTGTACCTGCCTGACAAGCTAAAATACACTCCTACAAATGTGGAAATATCTCCCAACCCTAATTCATACGATTATATGAACAAGCGAGTGGTGGCTCCCGGGTTGGTGGATTGCTACATTAACCTTGGAGCGCGTTGGTCATTGGACTACATGGACAACGTCAACCCCTTTAACCATCACCGCAATGCGGGCCTACGCTACCGCTCCATGTTGCTGGGCAACGGTCGCTACGTGCCCTTTCACATCCAGGTTCCTCAGAAGTTTTTTGCCATTAAGAACCTCCTACTCTTGCCGGGCTCATACACCTACGAGTGGAACTTCAGGAAAGATGTTAACATGGTCCTGCAAAGCTCCCTAGGAAACGACCTAAGAGTTGACGGAGCCAGCATTAAGTTTGACAGCATTTGCCTCTACGCCACCTTTTTTCCGATGGCCCACAACACCGCCTCAACGCTTGAAGCCATGCTTAGAAACGACACCAACGACCAGTCCTTTAACGACTACCTATCCGCCGCCAACATGCTTTACCCCATACCCGCCAACGCCACCAACGTGCCCATCTCTATCCCCTCGCGCAACTGGGCGGCTTTCCGAGGCTGGGCCTTTACGCGCCTTAAGACTAAGGAAACCCCATCCCTGGGTTCCGGCTACGACCCTTACTATACCTACTCTGGCTCCATACCCTACCTAGACGGAACCTTTTACCTTAATCACACCTTCAAAAAGGTAGCCATCACCTTTGACTCTTCTGTTAGCTGGCCTGGCAATGACCGTCTGCTTACCCCCAACGAGTTTGAGATCAAGCGTTCAGTTGACGGAGAGGGCTACAACGTTGCCCAATGCAACATGACCAAAGACTGGTTCTTGGTACAGATGCTAGCCAACTACAACATAGGCTACCAGGGCTTTTATATCCCAGAAAGCTATAAGGACCGCATGTACTCCTTCTTTAGAAACTTCCAGCCCATGAGCCGTCAGGTGGTGGACGATACCAAATACAAGGACTACCAACAGGTGGGCATCCTCCACCAGCACAATAACTCTGGCTTTGTTGGTTACCTCGCTCCCACCATGCGAGAGGGACAGGCCTACCCCGCCAACTTCCCCTACCCGCTTATAGGCAAGACCGCGGTTGACAGTATTACCCAGAAAAAGTTTCTTTGCGACCGCACCCTTTGGCGCATTCCATTCTCCAGTAACTTTATGTCCATGGGTGCACTCACAGACCTGGGCCAAAACCTTCTCTATGCAAACTCCGCCCACGCGCTAGATATGACTTTTGAGGTGGATCCCATGGACGAGCCCACCCTTCTTTATGTTTTGTTTGAAGTCTTTGACGTGGTCCGTGTGCACCAGCCGCACCGCGGCGTCATCGAGACCGTGTACCTGCGCACGCCCTTCTCGGCTGGCAACGCCACAACATAAAGAAGCAAGCAACATCAACAACAGCTGCCGCCATGGGCTCCAGTGAGCAGGAACTAAAAGCCATTGTCAAAGATCTTGGTTGTGGGCCATATTTTTTGGGCACCTATGACAAGCGCTTCCCAGGCTTTGTTTCCCCACACAAGCTCGCCTGCGCCATAGTTAACACGGCCGGTCGCGAGACTGGGGGTGTACACTGGATGGCCTTTGCCTGGAACCCGCGCTCAAAAACATGCTACCTCTTTGAGCCCTTTGGCTTTTCTGACCAACGTCTCAAGCAGGTTTACCAGTTTGAGTACGAGTCACTCCTGCGCCGTAGCGCCATTGCCTCTTCCCCCGACCGCTGTATAACGCTGGAAAAGTCCACCCAAAGCGTGCAGGGGCCCAACTCGGCCGCCTGTGGCCTATTCTGCTGCATGTTTCTCCACGCCTTTGCCAACTGGCCCCAAACTCCCATGGATCACAACCCCACCATGAACCTTATTACAGGGGTACCCAACTCCATGCTTAACAGTCCCCAGGTACAGCCCACCCTGCGCCGCAACCAGGAACAGCTCTACAGCTTCCTGGAGCGCCACTCGCCCTACTTCCGCAGCCACAGTGCGCAAATTAGGAGCGCCACTTCTTTTTGTCACTTGAAAAACATGTAAAAATAATGTACTAGGAGACACTTTCAATAAAGGCAAATGTTTTTATTTGTACACTCTTGGGTGATTATTTACCCCCCACCCTTGCCGTCTGCGCCGTTTAAAAATCAAAGGGGTTCTGCCGCGCATCGCTATGCGCCACTGGCAGGGACACGTTGCGATACTGGTGTTTAGTGCTCCACTTAAACTCAGGCACAACCATCCGCGGCAGCTCGGTGAAGTTTTCACTCCACAGGCTGCGCACCATCACCAACGCGTTTAGCAGGTCGGGCCCCGATATCTTGAAGTCGCAGTTGGGGCCTCCGCCCTGCGCGCGCGAGTTGCGATACACAGGGTTGCAGCACTGGAACACTATCAGCGCCGGGTGATGCACGCTGGCCAGCACGCTCTTGTCGGAGATCAGATCCGCGTCCAGGTCCTCCGCGTTGCTCAGGGCGAACGGAGTCAACTTTGGTAGCTGCCTTCCCAAAAAGGGTGCATGCCCAGGCTTTGAGTTGCACTCGCACCGTAGTGGCATCAGAAGGTGACCGTGCCCGGTCTGGGCGTTAGGATACAGCGCCTTCATAAAGGCCTGGATCTGCTTAAAAGCCACCTGGGCCTTTGCGCCTTCGGAAAAAAACATGCCGCAAGACTTGCCGGAAAACTGATTCGCCGGACAGGCCGCGTCGTGCACGCAGCACCTCGCGTCGGTGTTGGAGATCTGTACCACGCTTCGGCCCCAACGGTTCTTCACAATCTTGGCCTTGCTAGACTGCTCCTTCAGCGCGCGCTGCCCGTTTTCGCTCGTCACATCCATTTCAATCACGTGCTCCTTGTTTATCATAATGCTCCCGTGTAGACACTTAAGCTCGCCTTCGATCTCAGCGCAGCGGTGCAGCCACAACGCGCAGCCCGTGGGCTCGTGGTGCTTGTAGGTCACCTCTGCAAACGACTGCAGGTACGCTTGCAGGAATCGCCCCATCATCGTCACAAAGGTCTTGTTGCTGGTAAAGGTCAGCTGCAACCCGCGGTGCTCCTCGTTCAGCCAGGTCTTACATACGGCCGCCAGGGCTTCCACTTGGTCAGGCAGTAGCTTGAAGTTCGCCTTTAGATCGTTATCCACGTGATACTTGTCCATCAGCGCGCGCGCAGCCTCCATGCCCTTCTCCCACGCAGACACGATCGGCAGACTCAGCGGGTTCATTACCGTGCTTTCACTTTCCGCTTCGCTGGGCTCTTCCTCTTCCTCTTGCATCCGCATACCCCGCGCCACTGGGTCGTCTTCATTCAGCCGCCGCACCGTGCGCTTACCTCCCTTGCCGTGCTTAATTAGCACCGGTGGGTTGCTGAAACCCACCATTTGTAGCGCCACATCTTCTCTTTCTTCCTCGCTGTCCACAATCACCTCTGGGGATGGCGGGCGCTCGGGCTTGGGAGATGGGCGCTTCTTTTTCTTCTTGGGCGCGTTGGCCAAATCCGCCGCCGAGGTTGATGGCCGCGGGCTGGGTGTGCGCGGCACCAGCGCGTCTTGTGACGAGTCTTCTTCGTCCTCGGACTCGAGACGCCGCCTCAGCCGCTTTTTTGGGGGCGCGCGGGGAGGCGGCGGCGACGGCGACGGGGACGACACGTCCTCCATGGTTGGTGGACGTCGCGCCGCACCGCGTCCGCGCTCGGGGGTGGTTTCGCGCTGCTCCTCTTCCCGACTGGCCATTTCCTTCTCCTATAGGCAGAAAAAGATCATGGAGTCAGTCGAGAAGGAGGACAGCCTAACCGCCCCCTCTGAGTTCGCCACCACCGCCTCCACCGATGCCGCCAACGCGCCTACCACCTTCCCCGTCGAGGCACCCCCGCTTGAGGAGGAGGAAGTGACTATCGAGCAGGACCCAGGTTTTGTAAGCGAAGACGACGAGGACCGCTCAGTACCAACAGAGGATAAAAAGCAAGACCAGGACGACGCAGAGGCAAACAAGGAGCAAGTCGGGCGGGGGGACGAGAGGCATGGCGACTACCTAGATGTGGGAGACGACGTGCTGTTGAAGCATCTGCAGCGCCAGTGCGCTATTATCTGCGACGCGTTGCAAGAGCGCAGCGATGTGCCCCTCGCCATAGCGGATGTTAGCCTTGCCTACGAACGCCACCTGTTCTCACCGCGTGTACCCCCCAAACGACAAGAAAACGGCACATGCGAGCCCAACCCGCGCCTCAACTTCTACCCCGTATTTGCCGTGCCAGAGGTGCTTGCCACCTATCACATCTTTTTCCAAAACTGCAAGATACCCCTATCCTGCCGTGCCAACCGCAGCCGAGCGGACAAGCAGCTGGCCTTGCGGCAGGGCGCTGTCATACCTGATATCGCCTCGCTCGACGAAGTGCCAAAAATCTTTGAGGGTCTTGGACGCGACGAGAAGCGCGCGGCAAACGCTCTGCAACAAGAAAACAGCGAAAATGAAAGTCATTGTGGAGTGCTGGTGGAACTTGAGGGTGACAACGCGCGCCTAGCCGTGCTAAAACGCAGCATCGAGGTCACCCACTTTGCCTACCCGGCACTTAACCTACCCCCCAAGGTTATGAGCACAGTCATGAGCGAGCTGATCGTGCGCCGTGCACAACCCCTGGAGAGGGATGCAAACTTGCAAGAACAAACCGAGGAGGGCCTACCCGCAGTTGGCGATGAGCAGCTGGCGCGCTGGCTTGAGACGCGCGAGCCTGCCGACTTGGAGGAGCGACGCAAGCTAATGATGGCCGCAGTGCTTGTTACCGTGGAGCTTGAGTGCATGCAGCGGTTCTTTACTGACCCGAAGATGCAGCGCAAGCTAGAGGAAACATTGCACTACACCTTTCGCCAGGGCTACGTGCGCCAGGCCTGCAAAATTTCCAACGTGGAGCTCTGCAACCTGGTCTCCTACCTTGGAATTTTGCACGAAAACCGCCTCGGGCAAAACGTGCTTCATTCCACGCTCAAGGGCGAGGCGCGCCGCGACTACGTCCGCGACTGCGTTTACTTATTTCTATGCTACACCTGGCAAACGGCCATGGGCGTGTGGCAGCAGTGCCTGGAGGAGCGCAACCTGAAGGAGCTGCAGAAGCTGCTAAAGCAAAACTTGAAGGACCTATGGACGGCCTTCAACGAGCGCTCCGTGGCCGCGCACCTGGCGGACATTATCTTCCCCGAACGCCTGCTTAAAACCCTGCAACAGGGTCTGCCAGACTTCACCAGTCAAAGCATGTTGCAAAACTTTAGGAACTTTATCCTAGAGCGTTCAGGAATCCTGCCCGCCACCTGCTGTGCGCTTCCTAGCGACTTTGTGCCCATTAAGTACCGTGAATGCCCTCCGCCGCTTTGGGGTCACTGCTACCTTCTGCAGCTAGCCAACTACCTTGCCTACCACTCCGACATCATGGAAGACGTGAGCGGTGACGGCCTACTGGAGTGTCACTGTCGCTGCAACCTATGCACCCCGCACCGCTCCCTGGTCTGCAATTCGCAGCTGCTTAGCGAGAGTCAAATTATCGGTACCTTTGAGCTGCAGGGTCCCTCGCCTGACGAAAAGTCCGCGGCTCCGGGGTTGAAACTCACTCCGGGGCTGTGGACGTCGGCTTACCTTCGCAAATTTGTACCTGAGGACTACCACGCCCACGAGATTAGGTTCTACGAAGACCAATCCCGCCCGCCCAATGCGGAGCTTACCGCCTGCGTCATTACCCAGGGCCACATCCTTGGCCAATTGCAAGCCATCAACAAAGCCCGCCAAGAGTTTCTGCTACGAAAGGGACGGGGGGTTTACTTGGACCCCCAGTCCGGCGAGGAGCTCAACCCAATTCCCCCGCCGCCGCAGCCCTATCAGCAGCAGCCGCGGGCCCTTGCTTCCCAGGATGGCACCCAAAAAGAAGCTGCAGCTGCCGCCGCCACCCACGGACGAGGAGGAATACTGGGACAGTCAGGCAGAGGAGGTTTTGGACGAGGAGGAGGAGGACATGATGGAAGACTGGGAGAGCCTAGACGAGGAAGCTTCCGAGGCCGAAGAGGTGTCAGACGAAACACCGTCACCCTCGGTCGCATTCCCCTCGCCGGCGCCCCAAAAATCGGCAACCGGTCCAAGCATGGCTACAACCTCCGCTCCTCAGGCGCCGCCGGCACTGCCCGTTCGCCGACCCAACCGTAGATGGGACACCACTGGAACCAGGGCCGGTAAGTCCAAGCAGCCGCCGCCGTTAGCCCAAGAGCAACAACAGCGCCAAGGCTACCGCTCGTGGCGCGGGCACAAGAACGCCATAGTTGCTTGCTTGCAAGACTGTGGGGGCAACATCTCCTTCGCCCGCCGCTTTCTTCTCTACCATCACGGCGTGGCCTTCCCCCGTAACATCCTGCATTACTACCGTCATCTCTACAGCCCCTACTGCACCGGCGGCAGCGGCAGCAACAGCAGCGGCCACACAGAAGCAAAGGCGACCGGATAGCAAGACTCTGACAAAGCCCAAGAAATCCACAGCGGCGGCAGCAGCAGGAGGAGGAGCGCTGCGTCTGGCGCCCAACGAACCCGTATCGACCCGCGAGCTTAGAAACAGGATTTTTCCCACTCTGTATGCTATATTTCAACAGAGCAGGGGCCAAGAACAAGAGCTAAAAATAAAAAACAGGTCTCTGCGATCCCTCACCCGCAGCTGCCTGTATCACAAAAGCGAAGATCAGCTTCGGCGCACGCTGGAAGACGCGGAGGCTCTCTTCAGTAAATACTGCGCGCTGACTCTTAAGGACTAGTTTCGCGCCCTTTCTCAAATTTAAGCGCGAAAACTACGTCATCTCCAGCGGCCACACCCGGCGCCAGCACCTGTCGTCAGCGCCACTATGAGCAAGGAAATTCCCACGCCCTACATGTGGAGTTACCAGCCACAAATGGGACTTGCGGCTGGAGCTGCCCAAGACTACTCAACCCGAATAAACTACATGAGCGCGGGACCCCACATGATATCCCGGGTCAACGGAATACGCGCCCACCGAAACCGAATTCTCCTGGAACAGGCGGCTATTACCACCACACCTCGTAATAACCTTAATCCCCGTAGTTGGCCCGCTGCCCTGGTGTACCAGGAAAGTCCCGCTCCCACCACTGTGGTACTTCCCAGAGACGCCCAGGCCGAAGTTCAGATGACTAACTCAGGGGCGCAGCTTGCGGGCGGCTTTCGTCACAGGGTGCGGTCGCCCGGGCAGGGTATAACTCACCTGAAAATCAGAGGGCGAGGTATTCAGCTCAACGACGAGTCGGTGAGCTCCTCGCTTGGTCTCCGTCCGGACGGGACATTTCAGATCGGCGGTGCCGGCCGCTCTTCATTTACGCCCCGTCAGGCGATCTTAACTCTGCAAACCTCATCCTCGGAGCCGCGCTCCGGAGGCATTGGAACTCTACAATTTATTGAGGAGTTCGTGCCTTCGGTTTACTTCAACCCCTTTTCTGGACCTCCTGGCCACTACCCGGACCAGTTTATTCCCAACTTTGACGCGGTGAAGGACTCGGCGGACGGCTACGACTGAATGACTAGTGGAGAGGCAGAGCAACTGCGCCTAACACACCTTGACCACTGCCGCCGCCACAAGTGCTTTGCCCGCGGCTCCGGTGAGTTTTGTTACTTTGAGTTGCCCGAAGAGCATATCGAGGGCCCGGCGCACGGCGTCCGGCTCACCACCCAGGTAGAGCTTACTCGTAGCCTAATTCGGGAGTTTACCCTGCGCCCCCTGCTAGTGGAGCGGGAGAGGGGTCCCTGTGTTCTGACCGTGGTTTGCAACTGTCCTAACCCTGGATTACATCAAGATCTTTGTTGCCATCTCTGTACTGAGTATAATAAATACAGAAATTAGAATCTACTGGGGCTCCTGTCGCTCCTGTAAACGCCACCGTCTTCACCCACCCAAACCTGCGATTTGCACAGGCGGGCCAAAAAGTACCTTGCCGGTACTTAACGGCTCTTCCTTTGTGATTTACAACAGTTTCAACCAAGACGGAGTGAGCCGCGGACAACCTCTCCGGGCTTATCAGAAAAAATCACCCTCCTTACCTGCCGGGAACGTACCAGTGCGTCACCGGTCGCCGCACCCACCGCCTGATTGTTAACCAACATTTCCAGCAACAGACCTCAATAATTCCCATTTTCCATAAGAGGAGGTGAGCTTAACCCCCTGGAAGCGCATTTTTACTGTTTTTAGGCAAGGTGTATGAACTCTACTAACTCTACGGGCTTCTCTGCTTCAGGTAATTTTTCTGGAATCGGGCTCGGGGTCATTCTCACTCTTGTAATTCTCTTTATTTTTATACTAGCGCTTCTGTGTCTTAGGCTTGCCGCCTGCTGCGCACACGTTTGCATTTACTGTCAGCTTATTAAACGCTGGGGACGCCACCCAAGATGATTAAATACATCATTTTAAGCTTGCTTACCCTAGCGGCAGTCTGCAGTGCTGCCAAACAGGTAGAGTTTAAGGAGCCAGCTTGCAATGTTACATTTAAATCCGAAGCTAATGAATGCACCACTCTTATAAAATGCACCACAGAACATGAAAAGCTTATTATTCGCCACAAAGACAAAGCTGGCAAGTATGCTGTATATGCTATTTGGCAGCCTGGAGACCCTAACAACTATAATGTTACAGTTTTTCAGGGTAATGATTCTAAAGTTTTTTTGTATGAATTTCCATTTTATGAAATGTGTGACATTACCATGTACATGAGCAAACAGTATAAGTTGTGGCCCCCACAAAAGTGTGTGGAGAACACTGGCACTTTTTGCTTTACTGCTCTCCTGATTACAGTGATTACTTTGGTGTGTACCCTCCTTTATATTAAATTTAAAAGCAGACGCAGCTTTATTGAAGAAAAGAAAATGCCTTAGCATGCTGCCGCCGCTTCTTGCTTGCATTGCAAAACAGCTTACAACCTTAGCATTATAATAGCATGTCTTGCAACGCCCCCCTCAAAGCTCCCCACTTTACCCTGCTTAATGTCATTCCCATGGACAATGGACTCTGTGGAATATGTGCCAGGTTGGCAAGGCAAGACACACGCCTACAACCTTAAAGTCAGGCTTTCCTGGACTGAGAGCGCCTGACTTCAACAGCACCTGCCCCGTGGAGTTCATCCAGCAACTTCAGCAGCCCGCCTTCGACATGGTCGACACAGTGAACTCTTACAACACCGCTACCGGACTCACATCTACCCAAGATATGCCCCAAGTTTCTACCTTTGTTAATAATTGGGCAAACTTGGGCATGTGGTGGTTTTCAATAGCGCTTATGTTTGTCTGCCTTATTATTATGTGGCTTTCCTGCTGCCTAAAGCGCAAACGCGCCCGACCACCCATTTATAAGCCCATTATTGTGCTTAACCCAAACAATGATGGAATACATAGATTGGACGGGCTGAACACTTGTTCTTTTTCTTTTGCAGTATGATTAAATGAGACATGATTCCTCGAGTTTTTATATTATTGACCCTTATTGCGCTTTTCTGCGCGTGCTCCACATTGGCCGCGGTTGCTAACATCGAAGTAGACTGCATTCCAGCCTTCACAGTCTACCTGCTTTACGGATTTGTCACCCTTACGCTCATCTGCAGCCTCATCACTGTAGTGATCGCCTTTATTCAATGCATTGACTGGGTCTGTGTGCGCATTGCATACCTTAGACACCATCCTCAATACAGAGACACGGCCATAGCTGAGCTTCTTAGAATTCTTTAATTATGAAAATTACTTGGATTTTCTTACTAATTTTTTACACCTTAACTGTGGTTTGCTCCCAGACCTCCAAGCCTCCCCAAAGACATGTATCTTGCAGATTTACTCGTATATGGAACATTCCAAGTTGCTACACTGAAAAAAGCGACCTGTCCGAAACCTGGTTGTATGCCATCATCTCGGTTTTTGTATTTTGTAGCACCATAATTGCACTAGCCATATACCCCTACCTGGATATTGGATGGAACGCCATAGACGCCATGAGCCATTCCACTTTCCCCGCGCCCGCTATAATTCAGATGCAGCCAATTGTTGCCGGCGGCATTGTCCCAGCCAATCAGCATCGCCCTCCTTCTCCCACTCCCACTGAGATTAGCTACTTTAATCTAACAGGCGGAGATGACTGACGGCCTAGATCTAGAAATGGACGGAATTATTACCGAGCAGCGTCTGCTACAGAGGCGCAAAGCAGCGGCAGAGCAGGAACGCCTAAATCAGGAGCTCCAAGACATGGTTAACCTGCACCAGTGTAAAAGAGGTATTTTTTGTCTGGTTAAGCAGGCAAAAGTTACCTACGAGAAGGACCACAGCAACCACCGCCTTAGCTACAAGCTGCCCGCCAAGCGCCAAAAACTGCTGCTTATGGTGGGAGAAAGGCCCATCACCGTCACTCAGCAGTCAGTAGAAACTGAGGGCTGTCTGCACTTCCCCTGCCAGGGTCCAGAGGACCTTTGCACCCTTATTAAGACTTTATGCGGTCTTAGAGATCTTATTCCCTTTAACTAATAAACAATACAATAAATGTAATCAATAAAGAATCACTTACTTAAAATCACTTAGCAGATCTTTATCCAATTTATTCAGCAGCACCTCCTTTCCCTCCTCCCAACTCTGGTACCTCAGTCGTCTTCTAGCTGCAAACTTTCTCCACAGTTTAAATGGGATGTCAGATTCCTCTTGTTCATGCCCCTCCGCACCCACTATTTTCATGTTGTTGCAGATGAAGCGCGCCAGACCGTCTGAAGACACCTTCAACCCCGTGTACCCTTATGACACGGAAACCGGCCCCCCAACAGTGCCTTTCCTTACCCCTCCCTTTGTCTCCCCCAATGGGTTCCAAGAAAGTCCCCCTGGGGTGCTTTCTCTGCGCCTTTCCGAACCACTCGTCACCTCCCACGGCATGCTTGCGCTCAAAATGGGCAGCGGCCTAGCCCTGGACGAGGCCGGCAACCTTACATCACAAAATATAACCACCGTCACTGAGCCATTAAAAAAAACAAAGTCCAACATAAGCCTGGAAACCTCCGCGCCCCTCACAGTTACATCAGGCATTCTTACCGTAGCCACTGCCGCACCTTTGGTGGTCGCGGGCAACAGTCTTACCGTGCAGTCACAGGCCCCGTTAACCGTGCAAGACTCTAAACTTAGCATTGCCACCAAAGGACCCCTCACAGTGTCAGAAGGAAAGCTGGCCCTGCAAACATCGGGCCCCCTTTCTGCCACTGATAACAACACCCTTACTATTACTACTTCACCCCCTATAACTACTACAAATGGTAGTTTGGGTGTTAACATGGAAAACCCACTTTACAACAACAATGGCAAACTGGGGCTCAGAGTTGCAGGTCCTTTGCAAGTGACCAACGACTCTCACGCACTAACAGTAGGTACAGGTCAGGGTGTTGCCATTGATAATAATGCGCTACACACAAAAGTTACAGGCGCAATAGGGTATGATACATCTGGTAACATGGAACTTAAAACTGGAGGGGGAGTGCGTGTAGACAGTGTAAATAGGCGTCTTATACTCGATGTTGATTATCCATTTGATGCCCAAAGCCAACTACGCCTAAAACTAGGACAGGGACCCCTATATGTAAACTCAAGCACACACAACTTGGATTTAAACTACAATAAAGGCCTTCACTTGTTTACAACTGGAAACTCTAAAAAGCTAGAAGTAAATCTTAAAACAACAAAGGGTCTTATTTTTGACACCGATGCTGTTGCAATACATGCAGCACAAGGTCTAGAATTTGGTAATGATACGTCAACAAATACAAACCCACTTAAAACAAAACTAGGATTGGGATTGGACTATGACTCAAACGGTGGTATGATTCCCAAACTTGGAACAGGCCTTAGTTTTGATACTACAGGGGCTATAACAGTGGGAAACAAAAGCGATGACAAACTTACCCTGTGGACAACTCCTGACCCATCACCTAATTGTCAAATACACTCAGAAAAAGATGCTAAGCTAACACTAGTTTTAACTAAATGCGGCAGTCAGGTACTTGCAACTGTGTCAGCACTGGCTGTAAGGGGCAGCCTAGCTCCTATTAGCGGAACAATAAGTAGTGCTCACATTATTCTCAGATTTAATGAACATGGAGTGCTAATGAATCATTCTAGTTTGGATCCCCAATACTGGAATTTCAGAAAAGGGGATTTAACAAACGCTACAGCATATACTAACGCAGTTGGTTTTATGCCCAACCTTAAAGCTTACCCAAAAACTCAAAGTAGAACTGCAAAAAGCAACATTGTTAGTCAGGTTTATCTTAATGGAGAAAAAGAAAAACCAATGACACTCACTATTACACTTAATGGAACTGATGAAAATCAAACCACTCCCGCCAGTACATACTCAATTTCATTTTCATGGAGCTGGCCTAGCAATCAAACATACATTGGTCAAACATTTGCCACTAATTCCTACACCTTCTCCTACATTGCCCAAGAATAAAGAATCGTTGTGTTATGTTTCAACGTGTTTATTTTTCAATTGCAGAAAATTTCAAGTCATTTTTCATTCAGTAGTATAGCCCCACCACCACATAGCTTATATTGATCACCGTACCTTAATCAAACTCACAGAACCCTAGTATTCAACCTGCCACCTCCCTCCCAACACACAGAGTACACAGTCCTTTCTCCCCGGCTGGCCTTAAAAAGCATCATATCATGGGTAACAGACATATTCTTAGGTGTTATATTCCACACGGTTTCCTGTCGAGCCAAACGCTCATCAGTGATATTAATAAACTCCCCGGGCAGCTCTCTTAAGTTCATGTCGCTGTCCAGCTGCTGAGCCACAGGCTGCTGTCCAACTTGCGGTTGCTCAACGGGCGGCGAAGGGGAAGTCCACGCCTACATGGGGGTAGAGTCATAATCGTGCATCAGGATAGGGCGGTGGTGCTGCAGCAGCGCGCGAATAAACTGCTGCCGCCGCCGCTCCGTCCTGCAGGAATACAACATGGCAGTGGTCTCCTCAGCGATGATTCGCACCGCCCGCAGCATAAGACGCCTTGTCCTCCGGGCACAGCAGCGCACCCTGATCTCACTTAAATCAGCACAGTAACTGCAGCACAGCACCACAATATTGTTCAAAATCCCACAGTGCAAGGCGCTGTATCCAAAGCTCATGGCGGGGACCACAGAACCCACGTGGCCATCATACCACAAGCGCAGGTAGATTAAGTGGCGACCCCTCATAAACACGCTGGACATAAACATTACCTCTTTTGGCATGTTGTAATTCACCACCTCCCGGTACCATATAAACCTCTGATTAAACATGGCGCCATCCACCACCATCCTAAACCAGCTGGCCAAAACCTGCCCGCCGGCTATGCACTGCAAGGAACCGGGACTGGAACAATGACAGTGGAGAGCCCAGGACTCGTAACCATGGATCATCATGCTCGTCATGATATCAATGTTGGCACAACACAGGCACACGTGCATACACTTCCTCAGGATTACAAGCTCCTCCCGCGTCAGAACCATATCCCAGGGAACAACCCATTCCTGAATCAGCGTAAATCCCACACTGCAGGGAAGACCTCGCACGTAACTCACGTTGTGCATTGTCAAAGTGTTACATTCGGGCAGCAGCGGATGATCCTCCAGTATGGTAGCGCGGGTCTCTGTCTCAAAAGGAGGTAGGCGATCCCTACTGTACGGAGTGCGCCGAGACAACCGAGATCGTGTTGGTCGTAGTGTCATGCCAAATGGAACGCCGGACGTAGTCATATTTCCTGAAGCAAAACCAGGTGCGGGCGTGACAAACAGATCTGCGTCTCCGGTCTCGTCGCTTAGCTCGCTCTGTGTAGTAGTTGTAGTATATCCACTCTCTCAAAGCATCCAGGCGCCCCCTGGCTTCGGGTTCTATGTAAACTCCTTCATGCGCCGCTGCCCTGATAACATCCACCACCGCAGAATAAGCCACACCCAGCCAACCTACACATTCGTTCTGCGAGTCACACACGGGAGGAGCGGGAAGAGCTGGAAGAACCATGTTTTTTTTTTTTTATTCCAAAAGATTATCCAAAACCTCAAAATGAAGATCTATTAAGTGAACGCGCTCCCCTCCGGTGGCGTGGTCAAACTCTACAGCCAAAGAACAGATAATGGCATTTGTAAGATGTTGCACAATGGCTTCCAAAAGGCAAACTGCCCTCACGTCCAAGTGGACGTAAAGGCTAAACCCTTCAGGGTGAATCTCCTCTATAAACATTCCAGCACCTTCAACCATGCCCAAATAATTTTCATCTCGCCACCTTATCAATATGTCTCTAAGTAAATCCCGAATATTAAGTCCGGCCATTGTAAAAATCTGCTCCAGAGCGCCCTCCACCTTCAGCCTCAAGCAGCGAATCATGATTGCAAAAATTCAGGTTCCTCACAGACCTGTATAAGATTCAAAAGCGGAACATTAACAAAAATACCGCGATCCCGTAGGTCCCTTCGCAGGGCCAGCTGAACATAATCGTGCAGGTCTGCACGGACCAGCGCGGCCACTTCCCCGCCAGGAACCATGACAAAAGAACCCACACTGATTATGACACGCATACTCGGAGCTATGCTAACCAGCGTAGCCCCGATGTAAGCTTGTTGCATGGGCGGCGATATAAAATGCAAGGTGCTGCTCAAAAAATCAGGCAAAGCCTCGCGCAAAAAAGCAAGCACATCGTAGTCATGCTCATGCAGATAAAGGCAGGTAAGTTCCGGAACCACCACAGAAAAAGACACCATTTTTCTCTCAAACATGTCTGCGGGTTCCTGCATAAACACAAAATAAAATAACAAAAAAAAAACATTTAAACATTAGAAGCCTGTCTTACAACAGGAAAAACAACCCTTATAAGCATAAGACGGACTACGGCCATGCCGGCGTGACCGTAAAAAAACTGGTCACCGTGATTAAAAAGCACCACCGACAGTTCCTCGGTCATGTCCGGAGTCATAATGTAAGACTCGGTAAACACATCAGGTTGGTTAACATCGGTCAGTGCTAAAAAGCGACCGAAATAGCCCGCGGGAATACATACCCGCAGGCGTAGAGACAACATTACAGCCCCCATAGGAGGTATAACAAAATTAATAGGAGAGAAAAACACATAAACACCTGAAAAACCCTCCTGCCTAGGCAAAATAGCACCCTCCCGCTCCAGAACAACATACAGCGCTTCCACAGCGGCAGCCATAACAGTCAGCCTTACCAGTAAAAAAACCTATTAAAAAACACCACTCGACACGGCACCAGCTCAATCAGTCACAGTGTAAAAAGGGCCAAGTACAGAGCGAGTATATATAGGACTAAAAAATGACGTAACGGTTAAAGTCCACAAAAAACACCCAGAAAACCGCACGCGAACCTACGCCCAGAAACGAAAGCCAAAAAACCCACAACTTCCTCAAATCTTCACTTCCGTTTTCCCACGATACGTCACTTCCCATTTTAAAAAAACTACAATTCCCAATACATGCAAGTTACTCCGCCCTAAAACCTACGTCACCCGCCCCGTTCCCACGCCCCGCGCCACGTCACAAACTCCACCCCCT
>OBZD01000532.1_pt1 | contig 19839 bp, 9 predicted proteins | sample 1501551 | NCBI WGS metagenome assembly OBZD01 (sample SAMEA2580221, study PRJEB22360) | human gut metagenome | biome: human gut; feature: human-associated habitat; material: faeces | place: Denmark | collected 2008/2010 | reverse complement strand
CCTCCGGGGTCAGGGGAACCGGCTGCAAGGCAGGAGGGATATAGCGGCCCACAAAGTTGAAGTAGATTTCAACCTCCAGCCCCTCAATGGGATTCACGGTGTAGTCCATGCCATGGGCGGTGCTTTCCGGCTCCTGTCTGCCCAGCACCATTTCCGGGTGGTTCAGGAAATAGCGGTTGATGGCAAAGCCGTCCTGCGTCGTCGCGGACTGCGCCTGCTCGTTTCCGCCTTGCGGCGAAAAGCTCGCTTGCTCCGTCGCTCCTCCTTCTCCCACAAAATCTTGCGACTTTGTGGGAACCCTGATAATGCCGGTCTGGGTCCATTCCGGCACGATGTCCAACGGGCGGTCCCGCTTTTGGAGGAAGATGATGTCCGATACCACCTCGGCACCGGCATTCTTTTTGAACGCATCATTCGGCAGACGGATAGCTCCCAGCAGCTCGGCACGCTGGGCAAGATAGCGGCGCACGGTGGAATCCTTGGCGTCCATGGTATAGCGGGAGGTTACAAAAGCCACCACGCCGCCGGGACGCACCTGGTCGAGTGCCTTGGCGAAAAAGTAGTAAAGTTCAGCTTGTTGTAGGCTTTGTCGTTGACCTGATACTGGCCGAAAGGCACATTGCCGATGGCAAGGTCATAGAAATCTCGCCTATCGGTGGTCTCAAACCCGGCCACGGTGATGTCGGCCTTGGGGTAGAGCTGCTTTGCAATCCGTCCACTGATGGAATCCAGCTCCACGCCATACAGACGGCTGTTTCGCATTTCTTCCGGCAGCATACCGAAGAAATTGCCCACACCCATAGACGGCTCCAGGATGTTGCCGGTCTCAAAACCCATGCGGCCCACGGTCTCATAGATGGCCTGAATGACCGTAGGGCTGGTGTAATGGGCATTGAGAGTGGAACCTCTGGCGGCAGTATATTCCTCCGGGGTCAGCAGCTCTTTTAGCTGGGCATACTCTAAAGCCCATACCGGTTTCTCCGGGTCAAACGCATCAGAGAGACCGCCCCAGCCCACATATCGAGAAAGAACCTCCTGCTGTTCGGGGCTTGCCTGCTGTCCGGCAGCTTCCAGCTCTTTCAGCAAACGAATCGCATTGACATTTGCCTGGAACTTGGCTTTCGGACCGCCTTCGCCCAAATGCTCATCGGTAATGCTGAAGTTTTTTGCATTGCGGCGCAGGTTAGCCTTGTATTCCTCATAAGATGCTTCCTCGGCAGCTTTGGCATTGGGGAAGGTCTGCCACTGGCCATTGACCTGAATGGAAACCGGGTGTTCATCCAACACTTCCTCAAAGGTTTTCTCCGGCTCAGTCACAGGGGCTGGTGGCTCCGACTCCTCGATATGCAGTCGTTCCACCACCACATCATAAGGCAGATTGTTCTTATCGCCCGGATAGACGGCCATGGTCTCGGAATGGAAGGCCGGGGATTCGGTAGCCGGTTGGGGCTGTTCCTGTCCAAAACCGTCCTGCTGACGAGCATACATCCCGCGCAGCAAAGGCGCAACCTCATCCCAGCGGAAATACAGCATAGCCAGACGCTTTTCATCTGCATCCAGCACTTCCAGCTCAATACCTTCCGGCATCATGCGGTAATCGGCGGTCTCGCCGGTCTCCAGCTCCATCGTTTCCACGATGTTGGGATAGGCCCGGCTCAGCCACAGGGCCACCTTCTGGTTGCTCTTGCCGTTGCGAAGAAGCTCGGAAAGCTCTGCCTTATCCGCCTCACCGATCAGCCCATGTGCCAGCACATCCCGCAGGTCCTGGCCTACCGTATCCAGGTTTGCAGGCAGGAACTCAGTATAGAAGTCGTTGCGGTTATCTGCCCGAAGAAGCTGCTCAAACTGTTCCTGGCGCTCGGCCTGGTAGATGGGATAGCTCATGCCGGTGGGCAGTAGCTGCACCGTGTCATCCCGCAGCCCTGTGATTTGGTGGGCGCGGTCATCCAGATAGACAATATCACCCACATGATAGGGCAGGACTGCCGGATCGTAAGAAGTTCGTTCCCGGAGTGTGCCACGAGCCGCAGCGTATTCCTCATCTGAAACCAGAACACGCGAATTATGGGGAGAAGGCTGTTCCGGCTCATCTGCCGGGATGCCCTCTCTGGATATGGCCTCAACATCTGCCATCACGCGCTGGATGAACGGGTCATTGTCCAGCTTTTCTTCGCCCACCAGCTCACCATTCACAATACCGCGCTCGGCCAGCGCCTCCCGGATGGCGATGGGGTCGATGTTGTCAAACCGGTCCTGTTCCGCTTCGGTATAAAACCGGTCCTCCTTGATAAGCTGAGCGATCCGGCGCTGTACCTTGGGCCAGGGCAGCTCAATTCCCTCTGGGCTTCCGGCGCGGATCACAAACAGGCTCTTGCTGTCACTGCCGCTGTATTCCTGAGCCAGCCATGCAGCGGTATCTTTTTCCCGCCCATGCTGTTCCATGTAGCGGACAACGGCGTGTTTGCTCTGAATATCGCCGTTCCATGCGCGGATGGCATCGTCAATGTCATCCTGCGAGAGAGGACGCAGCATTTCATGGAGCCGTGGGTAGGTTTCGTCAATTACTTCCCGGTGCAGCCGTTGGCGGAACTCCGGCACATCGGAATAGAGCCGAATCAGCTCCAAATCACCGGAGCCGAGAACGGCACGGCGGATGGCGGCATTGCCCTCAATGACAGCATTTTCATGGTCGCTGTGACCGCAGGCGTTGCGGTATGGCACATCCTCCATCACAGCGGCAAGCACAGTTGGTTTGTACTGCTCATGCAGTTCCCGAATCGTGGGAGCTGGCTGTTCCGGCACATCCTCCTGCAAATCGTCAAGGTTTGTATCCGGCTGCTGGGACTGGACTTCATCTTCCTCCGCCAGCGCCTTTTCCGCCTGGATTTTGTCGTACTCTGTCTGTTCCTGTTTGGTGAGATAGCGTCCCTTTTGAATCAGATCAGTAATCCGTTTGGCAGCTTTCTCCCATGTGAAATGCACATCCGGGCAGCCATCCTTTTTGTAACGCAGACCTTTTCCATCGTGATCTTCCCAGCTGCCCCCAGCGCCGGACAGGGCGTGAGAGTGTCCGCCAGTGCCGTACTCATTTTTGAGAAAATCCACCTTTTCTTTATCCGTATGGGGCTTCTGGAAAAAGGTAAAAATCCGGCCTTTACCACTTTCAAATCCGCTGCCTCTGGTCATGGCGGCGTCGATCTCATCCTCGGTAATGAAGTGCTGGACGGTTGGCACTTGGGAAAGGTCCGAAGAAAAAGTCCTGCGGGACAGGGACAGGTCTTTCAGGTTTTCCCAAATCTCTCTCGGTCTGTGGTAGTGGAAGCGCAGCAACTCCCGGTCCTGCTGGTAGGCCGTCCAGAAGGCAGCGTATTCTTCCGCAAGGGTCTGACGGAACTCCGGGCGGTTCAGCTGCTCGGCAAGCCATGCGGTTTCTTCCGGGAACCCGGTTCTCTGAATACCGGACAGACAGGACAGATACCCGGAATCTCTGGCTTTATCGCTGAAATCGTGGTACAGATGCCAAAGTTTTTCCGCAAGGAGGGAGCGTTCATAGCCTGCCGCTTCTGCAAGCTCCACATTGGAGGCAAACTGGCCGCTCTCCAAAAGCTCCCCGATACGCTCTGCGGCGCTCTCCCAGGAAATGACCTGGGCAGACCTGTCATAACGGACAGACTTCCCATGGGAAAGATGGATACCATCCTCGGCATACCATGCGCTCACACTGCCAAGGCCGTTGCCGCCGTGGTACAGCGTTTTCAGTATCTCGGCAATCTCAGCGGTGGTTTTCTGCTTTTCAAAGGCTGCAACCACACGCTCCCTCTGGCGGTCTGTATTGCCGCCCAGCCGCAGCACAAGTTTGCCAGCCTCTATGAGGACGACTTCCTGAAAGCTGTTATCGGGCACTCCCAGCAGGCGGACGAAGCCGACCGCAAGCTGAAAGAGAAAGAGTTGAAAGCACTCCTTGCCCGTGATGAAGAACTGGACGGCCTCTTTGAGCGCATCTATGAGGACAACGTTTCCGGCAAGATCTCTGATGAACGCTTTTCCAGAATGTCCCGGAGATATGAGGACGAGCAAAAGGAGCTGACCGAGAAAATCAAACAGCTCCGCTCCGAAATAGAGAAGCAGAGCAGCCGCACCATGACAACGGATATGTTCATCAGTCTAGTTCGCAAGTACACCAGAGCAAAAAAGCTGACACCCCGGATGCTGAATGAACTGGTGGAAAAAATCGAAGTGTTCAATGCAGAAAAGGTCAACGGTGTATGGGAGCAGCGGCTCCGCATTCACTACAACTGTGTGGGCACCATCGAGATTCCAAGCGCACTTCCTTTACCGACACCCGATGTGTCGGTAAATACAAGAAAAGGCGTAGTTGTGAACTACGCCCCCTGTGATGTCGCTATTTAGCAAATAAAAAAATGACGAATGTTCTTTGACAGCTAAATGCTGTAAAAACATTCGTCATGGTGCAGTTAAGCAATCCAAATCCGAACCAATTTCCCTTGTCACAGCCTCTGTGGCTTGGGCAAAGGAAACAGTCTCCGTCCCTTCCTTGTAGTTGAAGGTAATGAGCATTTTGTCATCGTACAGGTAGATGGCGTTGATGAAAGTATCAATCAGCGCCTGGCGCTGCTCCTTTTGAGAAAGGTCCAGCTTGCGGAACCGAGTCAGCCAGAACCGTACAAAGTCCTCGCTGAGCTTGGGCTTTGCCAGCCGCTCTTCGGCGATCTTGGCTTCCAGCTCTTTCTTCTGCGTTTCCAGGGTTTCCAGCCGTTCTTTGGTGGAACTGGTCAGAATGCCAGCCTGGATGGCGTTGAGCATATTCTGAATGCCCGTTTCCGTCTCCCTGAGCTGTTTCTCATAGAGGGGCAAACGAATGTTTTCTTTGTTTTGCAGCTCCATTACGCTGGAAACAAGGGAATCAATCACGGTATCATCCATGATAAGAGCTTTGGTTTTTGCAATCACCAAGTCTTCCAGCCACTGCTTCCGGACAGTCTTCTTTTGACAGGACTTTCTCTTTTTAACTGTCGCGCATTTATAGTACCGGTGCACGTCCCCGGAACGGCTGGTACCGCTCTCCCCGAACATCAAGGAACCACAGTAACCGCAGAACAGTTTGGTAGTCAGAAGATAGTCATCCTCTGCCTTGCGCCGGGCAGGGGCCTTTTTATTTTTGGCCATCTTGATTTGTACATCCTCGAATAGTTCCGGTGACACAATCGGTGGAATGGCATCTGGAATCAAGATATCCCGGTATTTCAGTTCACCTATATAGCGGCGATTCTTCAGCATATGTTGGACTGTATTATAGCTCATGGGACCGCCGCGAGGATTTTTAACCTGGTGTTCATTCAGCCAGTCCCGTACTTCGGTCATGGTAGCGCCTTCGTTATACATCCTGAAAGCTTCGGCAATGAGCGGGGCTGTCAAAGGATCGGTTTGAAAACGCTGGTTCTCATCAATCCGATAACCAACCGGAACCGCTCCTCCGGTAAACTTGCCCTTTAGAGCATTTTCTGTCATACCGCGAATGACTTTCTCCGAGAGGTCTGCCGAATAGTATTCGGCATATCCTTCCAGGACGGATTCCAGAATGATGCCCTCTGGTCCGTCTGAGATGATCTCTGTAGCCGACATCAGTTTAACGCCATTCTTCTTGAGCTGAGTCTTGTATCGGGCGCTGTCGTATCGGTTCCTGGCAAATCGATCCAGCTTCCAAACCAAAACCATATCAAACAGCTTCCGCTCGCTGTCCCTGATCATTTGCTGGAACTGGGGGCGATTATCCGTTTTGGCAGAAATGGCACGGTCAATATAGTGCTTCACTACGGTGATATCGTTCTTCTCAGCATAGGCCGTACATTCGCGGATCTGGCCTTCGATGGATTCCTCCCGCTGGTTGTCGGAGGAATAGCGGGCATAGATGACAGCGGTCATAGCAGCCTCCTTTCAGACAGCTGTGTCAAAATCAGTTTCGTATAATACATACCATATCTCCCGCTCATTCGCAAGGCAATTTTTATTATAAACTATATTTTAAGTGCTTTTACAACTCCAAGCTATTGCAGACTCTTTGGTAAAGACAAAAATCCAACAGAATGAGCATGTATCTGATATAAAAGACGCTGATCATTTAGATAAAATAGAACTGCAAAATATACATAATTTTGCAACTATCAAGAGGTTTATTCGGGCAAAAAATAAAAAGGGAGGAATTGTGTCGTAATGAAAGCAAAAAGGCTAGTGGCTGTTTTAACAGCCGTCTCCCTGATGGCGGGGCTTTGCGGCATGGCTGAACCGAATGCAGACCAGAAAATAAAACTGGAACAAAATTCGACCAGCACACCTGCTCTGGGAGGTAAACTGTTATATGACGGATATACTCTGCAGTGGGCAGACGATTTCAATGGTTCAGAACTAAACCGGGGTGACTGGAATATCGAACTGCATGCCCCTGGCTGGGTAAACAATGAGCTGCAGGCTTATGTGGATTCCCCCGAAAATATTTATCTTGAGAATGGAAGCCTGGTCATCAAACCTATAGAACAAAAGAATCCCGATGGGACAGTGTCCTATACATCCGGCCGGGTAAATACCCAAAACAAGCATGATTTCAAGTACGGTATCTTTGAAGCACGGATTAAGGTGCCTGAAGGCCAAGGGTTCCTGCCCGCCTTCTGGATGATGCCAACCAACGAGAATCTGTACGGGCAGTGGCCCCGCTGTGGCGAGATTGACATTATGGAGGTACTGGGTAACGACACCGACAAATCCTATGGCACCATCCATTACGGGAATCCTCACAGCGAGAGTCAGGGCAGTTATCAGCTGACGGCAGGCAGTTTTTCGGAGGAATACCACAACTTCGCAGTGGAATGGGAACCGGGCCGAATCAGTTGGTATGTGGACGGGTGTCTGATCCATACCGAGAACGACTGGTATTCTGCCACCGAGGGCCAGGGTGAAATCACATACCCCGCTCCTTTCGACCAGCCTTTCTATCTCATTCTCAATCTGGCTGTGGGCGGAAACTGGCCGGGCAACCCCGACGAAACCACTGACATTGCCAGCGCTGCTCTCTATGTGGACTATGTGAAAGTCTATCAGAAGGACAGCTACAGCGAGGATGTGGTTAAACCTGAAAAAACGGTGGTTCTGCGTGACCCGGACGCAGAGGGCAACTACATTATCAACGGTAATTTTGCAGTACCCGAGAGCCTGTCGGACCAGCAGGACTGGACTTTTCTCACCGCACTGGGCGGTGAGGCTCAGGCGGAAATCTCCGGCCATGAACTGCATATCATCACGTCCAGCGAGGGCACGGTGGACTACAGCGTCCAGTTGGTCCAGCCCAATTTGCCTCTGAAAGAGGGCGGCGTTTATCAGGTAACGTTTGACGCATCCGCCAATGCGCCGCGAACCATGAAAGTGGACATCTCTGCCCCAGACCGCTCCTATCAGCGGTACATGGAAGACACCGTCGTCCAGCTGACGCCCGAGGTCCAGACCTACACCTATACCTTCACTATGACCGCAGACGATGACGCCAACGGACGTCTGGAATTCAATCTGGGCGCGGCCGGGTCCACGGCTGGCGTTTCCCTCCGCAATGTCTCGTTGAAGAAGATCGGTCAGAATGATCCAGGCAAGGAAAAAAAGGTCGTCCTTGCTGACGGCAACTATGTATACAACGGCGGATTCCAGGAGGGCGAAAACCGCCTCGGTTACTGGAACATCTGGAAATTGGGCGATTCCCGCATCCGTGTTACCAACGACAACAACGTCCGTCGCCTGGAGATTACTGCCGGCAAGTGGACTTCTGCCTTGAACCCGGTTGTGGTGTATCAGAAAGATCTGGCGCTGACAGCCGGCGACTTTGAGCTGAGTTTTGACGCAGAAGGCCCTGCCGACAAAAACCTTTCCGTTTGGGCCGTTGGGCGTCGTTTCCAGGCCGTGCTCAACGGTTCCGACACCACTTATAGCTATAAGCTCTCTCTGGAGAAAGAGCCTGTTTGCCGGGATATTGCCTTTGTCATTTGTGGGCCGGGTGTATATTACATCGACAACGTACGAATGGAAGAGGACAGCCTCATCAAAAACGGCAGTTTCAATGCAGGTTTTGCAGGATACGAACTGTACGCTTACACAACATCCGATGTGAGCTATGTGGTGGACAGCCTTAACGAGGATACCGCTGCCGATATCACCATTCAGAATACCGGCGACGAAGCCTGGAAAATCCAACTCAAACAGAACAACATCGAGTTGGAGGAAGGCCAGTGGTATCGTTTGTCTTTCCAGGCCAAATCCTCTCTGAACCGTCCGCTGATGTTTGCGATTCAACGGGACGGCACGGCAGACAATGACTGGACCCCCTATTCGGGCGAAACCATCGTACAGCTGGGTCAGGAATATCAGACCTATGAGGTCTGCTTCCAGATGACTTATCCCACTGATATGAAAGCTGTGCTCAGTATCTCGATGGGAGCCGTGGGCGGAGAACAAATCGGTCAGCAGCACCGTATCTGCATCGACGAGATCCATCTGGACAAGATCGAAGCTCCTGCTGTTTAAAATTTCATTGCAGGCGACCTCAGCTGTTGTCCAACGGCTGAGGTCTTTTTAATCCGGAATTCCCTGCATAAAAATCCCACAACCCGAAACAAAATCAAGGAGGCAGACTCAAATGGAAGCTAAAACCACAAATCCGACCACTATTCCTGCAAAATGCGAAACGCTATCCTACGATGGATACACACTGCAATGGGAGGACGACTTTAATGGCCCGGAGCTGAATCGGGAAGATTGGAATGTGGAGCTGCACGAGCCCGGCTGGGTAAACCATGAACTACAGGCCTACATAGATTCCCCCCAGACCATCTACATCCAAAACAGCAGCCTGGTGCTGAAACCGGTGGAAAAGAAAAATCCAGACGGGACGGTGTCGTATATCTCCGGGCGGGTCAACACCCAGCACAAGCACGATTTCCTGTACGGCATTTTTGAGGCACGGATCAAGGTGCCGGCAGGCCGGGGGTTTCTGCCTGCTTTCTGGATGATGCCCACCGAGGAAGAACGGTATGGTCAGTGGCCCCGCTGCGGCGAAATTGATATCATGGAGGTGCTGGGACACGACACCACAAAAACCTACGGCACCATCCACTATGGCAACCCTCACCAGCAGAGCCAGGGCCATTTCGCCCTTCCATCCGGCGGTTTTGCAGAGGAGTACCACAACTATGCCGTTCAGTGGGAACCGGGCAAAATCAAATGGTATCTGGACGGGGAACTGTTCTTTACCGAGACGGAGTGGTATTCCTTCACCGATGGAAAAGGGAAAGTTCCCTACCCCGCCCCCTTCGATCAGCCTTTTTACATCATTCTGAACCTGGCGGTGGGAGGAGACTGGCCCGGAAGCCCTGATGTGACAACCGACATGGACCGCGCAGCCCTTTGGGTGGACTGGGTCAGAGTGTACCAGAAAGACGAATAAACGCTCATCATCAAAACACCCCCGGCTTTTGGTAGCCGGGGGCGTTTTGCTTCTATATTTTAACAGCGAAGATTAGCCGCGCAATCGCCGGGTCAAAGCCATCAGGCGTCCTGCACTGGTCCGGATGTCCGCCTCGGAGAGGTCGCCCCGAGCATAAGCAGCCCGGATATTGGCATCGTCATCGGGATTACCCGGCATAATAACGTCGTTGCCTGCCCAGGCACACTTCCAGGGAATGCTGCCATCGGCGGGGACTGTGGTGTTCCAGTCCGACATAATCAAGCCATCAAAGCCCCACTCCTGCCGGGCCACAACAGTACACAGATCCCGGTTATTGGCGGAATAAACACCGTTGATCCGATTATAAGAAGTCATGATCGCAGCAGGAGCGGACTCTTTTACCACAATCTCAAACCCGCGGAGATAAATCTCACGCAGGGCCCGCTCTGAAACCTGAACATCCACACCCATCCGGTTGTCCTCCTGGTTATTGCAGGCGAAGTGCTTGATGGTGACACCGCACCGGCCATCCTTCTGAACACCGCGGGTAACAGCGGCAGCCAGAAGGCCGGAGAGAACCGGATCCTCCGAATAATATTCAAAGTTGCGCCCACACAGAGGATTGCGATGGATGTTCATACCGGGCGCCAGCCACAGATCCACTCCGAGCTCCTTCATTTCACAGGCAATGGCCTGGCCGAATTCCTCCATCAGGCCGGTGTCCCAGCTCTGGGCCAAAGCAGTGCCCACTGGGAATGCTGTACAGAACTGGTACCATGTGTCGGCGTTCTCGTGCTGGACCGGCGTCTCCAAAAAACCGTTTTCCAGAGAGCCCAGTACCCCTACTCCATAGACCCGGCCAGTGGCCCGGTCGGTCTGATAGCTCTGCCGAAGCCGCAGACCCGCAGGGCCGTCGGCCATAATGAGGGAGGGAATGCCTCTGGTCTGCTCCAAAACCTCCGAGGTCTCTCCCGCCGAGCCGGGCACCCGGACGCCTGCCGAGCCCAGGGTGCTGGTCCCCTTGGTGATGTTGCCGTAGAGCAGCGGAATCAATTCCTCCACAGGGCCTTCTGCCCGGGGCGATTCGACCCAGACCGGCTGCGGCTCAGGCCGGGGTGCAAAGTCATAGACCGGCAAATCCTCTCCCGGGTCTGCAGCCTGCCGGGCCGCTTCGGCAGCCCCCAGCTCCTCCAAAGGAACCTGTACCGGGCAGATGGGGTGGGTCTTTTCGATGCAGACGTCTTCCCCTACCCGGATGACGGCGCAGGGCGTCAGCGCGGCGCTGCTGTTCCCGATCCAGATGCCATACAGTCCCTTTTCCACCATCCAGCCCTGCTTTTCCTCAGAGAAAGAGGCAAAGACTTTTTGGGGGATGGAAATGGTCAGGGTCTGGCTCTGTTCCGGCGCCAGCAGAAGGGTTTTGGCAAAACCGGCCAATCGGCGCAGCTCCCGGGCATCGCCCTTCTGGGGGCAGGACAGATAGACCTGCACCACCTCCCGGCCCGAGAAACAGAAGCCCACATTTTTTACCGAAGCACTTACTTCCACGGCTCCGGGCTGTACCTGCAGCCCGGTCATACGGATCTCAAAGCTGGTGTAGGACAAGCCGTATCCGAAGGGAAACAGAGGCTTTACACCAAAGCTGTCAAAATACCGGTAGCCCACATAGATGCCCTCCCGGTAGACTGATTTTGTCAGGTCGCCGCTGAGGATGCCGAAATGATCGGCTTCGGGATAGTCGCTGTACCGCCGGGCCCAGGTGGCGGTAAGTTTGCCCTCGGGGGTGACTTTTCCCAACAGGACATCCGCCACGGCTTCTCCGCCCTGCTGTCCCGGCTGGGAAATCTGCACCACTGCCTCAATATGGGTGGCCACATCCAGCAGACCGGCCAATTCAATGGGCCCGCCGGCATTGAGCAGCAGAACGATGGGCAGACCCACACTGTTCAGGCTGCGCAGCTCCTCCCATTCCTGGTCGCTAAGGTAGTAATCCCCTTTTTCCAGCCGGCGGTCCTTCCCTTCCCCCGAAATCCGGCTGAGGACATAGACCACCACCGAGGCGCCTTCCACGTCCTGGGGCAGGACGGGACGGCCCTGGGGGAGAACAAAGGGATGGGAAGCGTAGGCGTCAAAGGGATTTTCCACCTGTTTGGCTGCTTCCAGCACCTGGGCTTTCCAGGCAGCGCGGGCAGCTTTGTAGCGGGCTTCGTAGTCTGCGATCCAGCTTGTACTGGTGATGGTGAGGCCGGCCGCCTGCAGCCCCTGGAAAATCGATACATTGGCGCGGTTATTGACATCGCCCGAGCCGATGCCTCCCTTGACGGTCCGGCTGGCGCCGGTGCCGAACAGAGCTACGGAACAGGCCGGCTCCAACGGCAGAACACCGGTATTTTTCAGCAGGACGATTCCCGATGCCGCAGCCCGGCGGGCCAGGGCGGCATGGGCGCGTTCACGGGCAGACGGGGTTGGCTGATGCGTGCCGCTGTGGACAGAAATACAAGCCATAAAAACCTCCTGAACATGACACTGCACGAGAAAAGCCGCCATAGCAGAAATCTATGGCGGCTTTCCTCAGCACTGTGTGGAGAAATGATGAAGAAGATGAAGGAGAACGCGATGAGAAGCTTGTTACTCTTTGACGCCGCCGAGGGTAATGCCGGCAATGATGTACTTGGAAAGCAGCAGATAGACCAGGATGATGGGGACGATGGCCACCATGATCATCATGTAAATCTTGCCCATGTCAAAGTTCATGTAATCGGCGCCACGGAGGGCAGCGATCAGGATGGGGACAGTCATCTTGTCCTTGGACTGGATGATCAAAGCCGGGACGAAGTAGTTGTTCCAGGAGCCCACGAAGGAGAAGATGGCCTGGACTGCAATGGCCGGCTTCATGATGGGAAGGACAATTCGGTTGAAGGTGTGGAACTCGCCCGAGCCGTCGATCCGGGCCGCCTCCACCAGGGACAGCGGCAGAGAGGACTTCAAGTAGCTGTACATGAAGTAGAAGACCGCCGGCGATGCGATGGAAGGGATAATCAGGGGCCACAGGGTATCATACAGGCCCATGTTGGTCATCAACCGCAGGAAGCCCATGGCGGTGACCTGGGTGGGCATGACCAGAATGGCCATGATGAAGGTAAAGGCAAACTTTTTCAGCTTGAAATTGTAGGCGTACAGTCCGTAAGCCGTCAGAGCCGAAAAGTAGGTGCAAAGGGCCGCCGAGCTGGAGGACACGATCAGACTGTTGAGGATGCCCTTGAACATGGGGAAACTACCGTCGTTGGCCACGTTCTTCAAATTTTCCAGGAAGTAGTTTCCCGGCAGCCAGGAGAAGCCTTTCTGCAGGTCCGCGTGGGAGCGGGTGGAGTTGACAATCAGGATGTAGAAAAAGAATAGGCACAAAAAGGACAGGATGGCCAGAACGACATAAGCGAGGATGGTCTCACCGGTTTTGGTTCTGTGATGTCTCATGCCTTGGCGCCTCCTTTCTGTTTGGCGGGCTTGACAGCGGTGTCATCCTTGCCGTTGGTCATCCGGTAGACGAAGAAGCAGAGAATGCCGCTGACGATGAACAGGAACACCGACAGAGCGCCGGCCATGCCGTAGTTGCGGCTCTTGAGGTGGTTGTTCAGGAACATAATCAGGGTCATGGAGGTGCGGTCGGGAGCGCCCTGGCCGTTGGTGAGGATCTGGGGCACGTCGAACATCTGGAGGCCGCCGATGATGGAAGTGATCAGGGTGTAGGCCAGGATGGGGCGGATCAGGGGCAGGGTGATGGAGAAAAACCGCTTGACGCTGCCACAGCCGTCCAGCTCGGCGGCCTCGAAAATTTCGGGGCTGATGCCCATGATGGCGGCCATCAGCATGATGGTGGTGTTGCCGAACCACATCAGGAAGTTCATCAGCCCGATCAGGGCGCGGGTGCCGAAGGTTGTCCCCATGAAGTCAATGGGCGCATCGGTGATCCCCAGGCTCATCAGGATGGAGTTGATGGGGCCGCTGTTGGAGAACAGGGCGAAGAACAGCATGGCAAAGGCCGAAGCCATAATCAGGTTGGGCAGATAGATGACCACCTTGAAGAACTGTTTGCCCCGGATTTTCAGCCGCATATCGGTGAACCAGTTGGCCAGCAGCAGGGCGATGACGATCTGGGGCACAAAGCCGATCAGCCAGAGGATCAGGGTATTTCCTGCATATTTGAGCAGATCCGACTCCAGCAGACTCCTGTAGTTTTCCAGGCCCACAAAGTTGGGGCCGATCTCTTTGATGCCGGAGCGGTAGTACTCATAGAAGCTGTAGCGGATGGTATCCACCAGCGGGATCAGGGAAAAGATGAAAAAGCTCAGGAAGAACGGGATGATAAAGATATATCCCCATTTTGCATAGCTCAGGTATTTGCGTTTTGGTTGTTTCATAGGTCACCGTTCCTTTCTCGTAAAAGACCGCCGCCGCAAAAGTGCGCGGCGGCCGGCCTTCCAAAAGAGAGGCAGCTTACTCTGCCCACTCGACTGCGGTGATATCAGGATAGCGCTCCATGATGGCAGTCTCGAAGTTTTCCTTGGCCCGGTCGAAATCCACGTTGCCCTGGAAGTAATCGCTGAATGCGTTCTGAATCAGCTCGACGCAGCCCTGGTCGTAGGAAGACAGGGGGGCAATCTTGATGTTCTCAGCCACCGGTGCAAAGTACTCATAGGCATTCTGGCCGCCCAGGAAGCTGGAAGCAAAGCTGTCGTCGGTGGCAGCGTCCCGCATCCCGCTCATGGTATTGGTGAAGTCCAGATAGTCCTTGGAGATCTTCAGCAGGTTGTCTTTGTTGGAGGTCAAAGCCAGGATGATATCGCGGACATGCCCCAGGTTGTCGGTGCCGGTGCAGGCGTGGATGTAAGAGCCGCCCCAGTTGTATTCCTGGGGAGGATTGGTGACAGCCCAGGCTCCTTCGGGGCCGTCCCAGTTGGGGGCCAGGGTGAAGTCGATGCCCCAGGCCGGCAGCAGGAAGGCAAACACCTTGGAAGCAGAACCCATGGCCTTGTTCCAGTCGTCGTTGAACTGGCCCTTGACCGTCTTGTCCAGGTAGCCGGCGTCCAGCCATTCCTTGGAATCGCTGATCCAGTTCATGATCTGCTGGTCCACTTTGCAGACCGTCTCGCCGGGGGCCACCCAGGACTGGCTGATGCTGTTGCCGTACAGACGGAAGGTGTCGGCGTAGGAAGAGAAGGTGAAGTAGCCCTTGGCCTTCAGCTCTTCCGCGGTGGCTTTGAGGGTGTCCCAGTCTTTGACTTTTTCGCCCACCGTGGCCGGATCATCGGTACCAAAGACGTCCTTCGCAATATCCCGCCGGTAGACCAGAAGGCCCGGGCAGCACTGCCAGGTGGAGCCGCGCTGGACCCCGTTCTGGTCCGAAGCGGTGGTCTTGGTGAAGGGGTACTGGTCGGCCAGGTCGGTGTCGGGGTCGATGCCCAGGTCGGTCAGGGGCATGGCCACGTCGGCCTCGGCGTCGGTGTATTTGTAGACGTAGTCGGTCTCGGACAGGAAGATGTCCACCTTGTCGTCGGTGGAGCCGGATGCCTGGTTCAGCAAAGCTTCATCCAGCTTCTGCTGGTAGACGCCGTCCTGGTTGGGGTTGATGATCCAGTGGATCTCGGTGCCGTCTTTCAGGGTGGTGACGGTGCCGTCGGACGAAGTGCTGGCCACTTCCGAATAAACGGCTTCCAGACGGGTGCGGAACTCGTCGTTCCAGCTGTAGATATTGATCACTTTGCCTTCCGCCGCAGCCTCTGCGCCGCTGCCCGATGCAGCAGTGGAATTCCCGCCGCAAGCGGCCAAAACGCTGGCAGCGCCCACGGCGCCGGCGCCCTTCAGGAACGAGCGGCGGCTGATGGCGCAGGATTTCTTCTCATTCATAGTACGAACCTCCTCTGTAATCTCATGGCCCGGGCCTCGGTGCCCGGCGTCTTTTGTGCCCCTATTATAGCGAAAGAAATCCCGCCGGATATATAATTATTCCATAAAAAATATCAAATTCTTGACAACGTTTTGTGCTGATAGATAAATAGGGTCATGATTCTGACACTTTGATGCATGGTTTTGATTTTTGCCGCAGACGCCTTTCTATATAATAAAAACCGACATCCTACCATAGAAAGGAGAAGTATCATGAACCATCTGCATTTCGTGGACAAGTACGGCAGCTTCACCATGGACAAGCCGGAAAATGTCAGTTATCTGTACTTTCCGCTGGCCTCCGAGACAGGGCTGAAAAGCTCCCTCACCCCCAATCTGGGAGGGGACGCCAAAATTGACCAGGAGACCTTTTTGCTGGAACCGGTCAGCGCCGAAAACCTCCACAGCAACCGCGGTGTGCGGAACTTCTGGCTGGTGGATGAGGACGGGCAGGCTTTTTCGGTGTCCGGCGCTTCGGCCCGGCAGGAGGCCGACCGCTTCACCCCGGCCCAGGATGACAGCCGGCTCACCGCCGGCCTGATGTGGCAGACGGTGGAGCGCACCGCCCAGGACCTGGGCCTCGATACCGAAGTGACCGCCTTTTGTCCCCGGCAGGACAATGTGGAAATCCTCTGCATCCCGGTGCCCAACCAGCAGGACCAGCCCCGCTGGCTCACCCCCATCGCAGCCGTTCCCCTCTACGGCCGCAGCGCAGACAACATCCGGGACCACCGGAATGTGACTTCGATGCTCCACCGGATCTGGACCACCGAAAACGGCGTCATGGTCCGGCCCACCATGTCCTTTGACGAGCGGGGCCACCGGCCCAACCACAAGGTATATTATGTAGAAGGCTTTGGGCCGGAGGGCCAGAAGCCGGAGGCTTTCTACCCCACCGTGGAGTCCTTCCTGGGCGAGGGCGGGACTTATCTCCATCCCCGGGCTGTTTATGAGCAGTATCCCGGGGTCAAAGCGGGCAGCCGGGCGGAAGGCCGGGAGGCCATGGGAGCATTCCGGTTCCCGGCCATCACCCTGGCCCCCGGACAGGAAGCCCATTATGTCCTGCTGCTGGGGGTGGAGGACAGCGAAGAGGCCGTCAACGCCATTTGGGACAAGTACCACAGCTGGGAACAGGTGCAGGCCGTGCTGGATGAGACCCGCAGCTACTGGAAAGAGAAGGTCAATGTCTCTTTCCGCACCGGAGACCCGGACTTTGACAACCTGATGAAATGGGTTTGTTTCCAGCCCTTCCTGCGGCGGCTCTTCGGCTGCTCCTTCCTCCCCCACCATGACTACGGCCGGGGCGGCCGGGGCTGGCGGGATCTGTGGCAGGACTGCCTGTCCCTGCTGCTGATGGAACCCGGGGACGTGGGCCGGATGATCGAGAAGAATTTCGGCGGCGTCCGGATTGACGGCACCAACGCCACCATCATTGGGGCCGGCGACGGCAATTTCATCGCCGACCGCAACGGCATCGCCCGGGTCTGGATGGACCACGCTCTCTGGCCCCAGATGACTACCAAGCTCTACATCGACCAGACCGGCGACGTGGAAATCCTCAACCGGCAGGCACCTTATTTTAAGGACGCTCAGGCTGTGCGCGGCACCCAAATCGACGCCGAATACCAGCCGGAGCAGGGCGGCTGGCAGCGGACCAGCCAGGGCGAAGTCTACACCGGCACCATCCTGGAGCATCTGCTGATCGAGCAGCTGGCCGCTTTCTATGAAGTCGGCGAACACAACATCTGCCGTCTTCGGGGCGCCGACTGGAACGACGCGCTGGACATGGCGGCTGAGCGGGGCGAAAGCGTCGCCTTCACCTGCGCCTATGCCGGCAACCTGCGGGAGCTGGCCGGGATGATTCGGCTTCTGGAAAAGACCACCGGGTCCAAAACCACCCAGGTGCTGGAAGAGCTGCTGGTTTTGTGCGGCGACCAGACCGAAACCTTTGACGACGCCCGGGCCAAGCAAACCATCCTGACCCAATACGCAGCCCGCTGCGCCCATCAGATCAGCGGCAAGCGGGTGGAAGTGTGCCTGTCGGATCTGGCCGACAGCCTGGAGCAAAAGGCAGACTGGCTCCCCGGCTGGCTCCGGAAACACGAGTGGATTTGCGCCGGCACGGCGGAGGGCTGGTACAACAGCTACTATGACAATCACGGCCGTGCGGTGGAAGGCATCTTCCCCGAGGGCGTGCGGATGATGCTGACCGGCCAGGTCTTCGCCATCATGGGCGGCGTGGCCACCGACCAGCAGATCCGGCGGATCACAGCCAGCGCTGACCACTATCTCTACCGGAGGGAAATCGGCGGCTACCGGCTGAACACCGATTTTCATGAGCAGAAATTCGACCTAGGCCGGATGTTCGGCTTTGCCTACGGTGAAAAAGAAAACGGGGCGGTCTTCTCCCATATGGCGGTGATGTATGCCAACGCCCTGTACCGCCGGGGTTTTGTGCAGGAGGGCTGGAAGGCTCTCAAGACCCTGGCAGACACCGCTCTGGACTTCGACACCAGCCGCATCTATCCCGGCATCCCGGAATATTTCCGGGCCGACGGCCGGGGGATGTATCACTATTTGACCGGCGCCGCCAGCTGGTACATGATGACCATGATCACCCAGGTTTTCGGCGTCCGGGGCGAAGCAGGCGATCTCCTGCTCCAGCCCAAACTCACCGCGGCCCAGTTTGACGCCGAGGGCAGTGCCTCGGTCCATGTGACCTTTGCAGGGCGGCGGCTGGAAATCCGCTGTCAGAATCCCGGGCGGCTGGAATACGGGCAGTACCGGGTTCAGAAAGTCCTCTGCGGCGACGCCGAGCTGTGTGCAGGCAGCTGTGACAGCGTCATCATCCCCCGCCGGGTGATCGAGGCTCTGCCCGCCGAGCAGAAACAGGTTTTCACTGTATATCTGGGATAAAACAGGCAGGAATGATTTTTTGATAACGCCCAAAAGGCAGAAAGCAACGAGTATGAGATACGGATATTTTGATGACAAAGCCCGCGAATATGTGATCGACCGCCCCGACACCCCCGCCCCCTGGGTCAACTATCTGGGGTCGCCGGCCTACGGCGCCATCATCTCCAACAACGCCGGCGGCTACAGCTTCGAGCGGTCGGGTGCCAACGGCCGGATTCTCCGGTATGTGTTCAACCAGTTTGACCAGCCGGGCCGGTATATCTATCTGCGGGATGATGAGAGCGGAGATTTCTGGTCCGCTTCCTGGCAGCCGGTGGCTAAAGACCTGAACGACTACCAGGTCAAGTGCTGCCACGGCATGGGCTACACCCGGATGGAAGCCAGCTATGCAGGCATCTCCTCCAAGGCCGTCTACTATGTGCCCCAGGGCAAAGCTTATGAAGTCTGGGCCCTCACCGTCACCAATGACTCGGACCGGGACCGCAGCCTGACCCTGACAGGCTATGCTGAGTTCACCAACCACAGCAACTACGAGCAGGATCAGGTCAACCTCCAGTATTCCCTCTTCATCGGCCGGACTGTGTTTGAAGGCAACCGGATCACCCAGCAGATCCACGGCAACCTGGACGCCCTGGCCCAGGGAGAAGATGTGGATGACAAGACGGTAACCGAGCGGTTTTTCGGCCTGGCCGGTGCGCCGGTCTCCTCTTACTGCGGGGACAAGACGGCCTTTCTGGGGGCGTATCACGGCTATGGCAACCCCCAGGGGGTGGCAGCCGGGGATCTGGGCAATCTGGAAAGCTACAACGAGAACAGCTGCGGCGCCCTCTCCTGCAAGGTGAAGCTGGCTCCCGGCGAGAGCAAAACCATCCTGTTTGCAACCGGCATGAAACCCTCGGCCCAGGCTGCTGCCATCCTGGCGGGCTATACCGACCCCGCCGCTCAGGTGCAGCAGGAAGTGGACGCCCTCAAGGCGGAATGGTACAGCCGGTTCAGCCACCTGCAGGTGGAGACCCCTGACCCCGCCTTCAACACCATGCTGAACACCTGGAACGCCTATAACTGCTTCATCACCTTTATCTGGTCCCGGGCTGCCTCCCTGATTTACTGCGGCCTGCGGAACGGCTACGGCTACCGCGACACGGTGCAGGACATTCAGGGCATCATCCATCTGGAGCCGGAAATGGCCTGTGAGAAGATTCGCTTCATGCTGTCGGCCCAGGTGGACAATGGCGGCGGCCTGCCCCTGGTCAAGTTCACCCACAACCCCGGCCATGAGGACACCCCCGACGATCCCTCCTATGTGAAGGAAACCGGTCATCCTGCCTACCGGGCCGATGATGCTCTGTGGCTCTTCCCCACCGTCTACAAATATGTGGCTGAGAGCGGCAATCTCGCCTTCCTGGACGAGGTGATCCCCTTTGCCAACAAGGATCAAGGGACTGTCTACGAGCACCTCAAGCGGGCGGTGGAGTTTTCTC
>OBZD01000519.1_pt1 | contig 20567 bp, 18 predicted proteins | sample 1501551 | NCBI WGS metagenome assembly OBZD01 (sample SAMEA2580221, study PRJEB22360) | human gut metagenome | biome: human gut; feature: human-associated habitat; material: faeces | place: Denmark | collected 2008/2010 | reverse complement strand
TAGCGGCCTGATTGCTTTCGGAAATGCCCTTGCCGGTGTCGGTCACTTTGATCTCCACATACATTTCCCACAGCACCACCGACACAGCGATTTTCCCGCCTGCCGGGGTGTACTTCACCGCATTGTCCAGCAGGTTAAAGAGGGCTTCCGATGTCCACTTGCTGTCATGGGAAACGGTCAAATCCTCCGGGCAGTCCACGGACACGGCGATTTCCTTTTTCTCCGCTGCATACACGATCCCACTCATGGCCTGTGCCACGGTATCAAAGAGGCGGCCCGGTTTCTTGTCCAACTGGATCACGCCTGTTTCCAGACGGGAGGTTTTCACAAGGGCCTGAAAGAGAAAGTCCAGCTTATCCGTCTGGCTGCGGATTCCCCGGATAAAGTCGGTGCGCTCTGCCTCGGCCATAGGCTTTTCCAGCAGGGTGTCCGTCGCCATTTTCAGATTGCTTACCGGCGTTTTCACCTGATGGGAAATATCCGATACAAGGGTCTGTAACTCCTGCCGTTCCTCGTCCACCCGGCGGCGGTTCTCCTGCATGATCTGGTAAAGCCTTGCCAGCCGGTGTCCGATTCTGGCAAGCTGGGTTTCGCTGTCCTCTGGCCGCTGGGGCGCTTCATTTCCGGCAATCATGTGGTCTAAGGTCTGGCACAGGTCAGCGGTAAACTGTGATAACCGTTTTCCAAACGCCTGCGTCAGTACAAAAATCCCTACAAGGGCGCACAACAGCAGCGCCCCGCCCGTCAGCAGCACCGCCGTCTGTTTTGTCACAAGAAAAAGGGCTATGGTGATCCCGGACATGGAGAGGGCAAACCCTATTGCCACCCGGCCAAACAGCCGCTTTACCGAGAGGTTTTGAAACTTCATTTTGCCTCGCCTCCCGTCCATTGATAGCCCATGCCGTAAACGGTCTTGATGTAGGGCGCGCCGCCGTCGGATTCAATCTTGCTGCGAATCCGGCTGATAGAAGTTGTCAGGGTGTGTTCGTCTACAAACCTTTCGTCTATATCCCACAGCTTTTCCAAAAGCTGCCCACGGGTCAGCACTTGCCGGGGATTTTTGCGGAACAGGTTCAGCATTTTGTACTCCATCGGGGATAGGGTCAGGGGCTTGCCGTTTAAGGAAGCCGTCTGCTCCGAGAAGTCCAGAAACAGCCGCCCGTCGTCGTAAATGTCCTTGGCCGGTTTGTGGTGTTCCAGCATGGCGAACATGGCTTTGATTTTCCGCTGCAAGGCCCCGATCACAAAGGGCTTTGTGATGTAGTCCACCGCGCCCACCTCATAGCCCCGTATCTGGTCGCTCTCCTGATCGTTGGCGGTCAGGAAAATCACGATGGTATCCGGGTGCTGGGGCTTTATCAGCTTGCACAGTTCAAAACCGTTCCCGTCCGGCAGGTTGATGTCCAGCAGCACTAAATTAAATTCCCGCTGGCGGATGGCTTCGGCTGCGGTTCTGGCATTTAGGGCAGAAGTCACGCCGTAGCCGTCTGCGGTCAGGTTATAGGCCAACATCTTATTCAAAAAACTGTCGTCCTCGACAATTAAAATCTGCTTCATATCCTCACTTCCTTTGCTTTTTGTAGATAGTATAACAGGCAAATGTCCGTGAAATGTTACAGCGGACGAATTTTTGAAAAAATTATTTCTTCATAAATTGTATAGCATGTTGGCTTTTACATCAAGATTTTACAAGTGAATAGTGAAATGAAATACTACCTTACATAAAGTTTCATTACATTCTCATAATCCAACCCGAAATGTACAATGATATAGGGTGATATGAGAATGAACCAAGATGAAAGAAGGTTTGACTTTCACGGCCTCGGGGCAGCTCTCAAAAGAGCCAGAGAAGAAAAGGGCTGGACACAAGCCTACGTTGCGGAATTAGTAGACCGTGACTCCCGTACCATTATGAATATTGAGAACAAAGGTAATTATCCCAGCTTCGACCTTTTTGTTAAACTCATTACCATGTTTGACGTTTCAGTTGACCAGTTTATTCATGCGGACGGAGGGGCAAGGTCAAGTTCTTGCAGAAAGCACATTGATATGCTCCTAAATTCTATGAATAAAAAAGAGCTTGTTGTAATAGAAGCCACAGCCGAGGGCATTAAGAAAGCCAGAGAAACGGAGGTTCTAGAATAAGGGCCTCTGTTTTTTTGCGCCATTTTAGGGGCTGTCGCTAAGTGGCAAGCAATGCCTCTGTGGCCACAAGTGGCACAAAGGCAGCTTGTTGGGGCTCGCCCCAAACCCGTATCTTCGGGCCAACATGGCCCGAAGTGTCAGCGTCGCTTTGCTCCTTGTTTTCATAATCTCAACGCTCCTTTTCCTGCTTTCTTCCCGGTTCGGTGTAGCCCATCAAAGTGTCAATGTTCGCCTTGATCGTGACGATCTCCTGCATATCCCGTCGCGCCTTTTGATATTCTCCATAGAGCTGTTTTTTCTTTGCTGTGAGCTTACGGCCTTCTTCCTTCAGCACATCCATTTTGGGGAGCTTCGCCCCGCCCAGCAGAGAGCGCATTTCCGCTTGTGCAGCCCGGTACAGTTCAAGGTCGGCCTCATGCTCCGCAAGGAATTTCCGGCTGTACTTCATCGCCTTATACTGCTCAAAGACTGGGCGGTGGCCGGACACGATCTCATAGCCGCCATCCTCACGGGGACGGACAATAGCGGGCTGGGTCACGCCCTTGTCCTTGACGCTGGACACCATAGCTCGCATTTCTTCATCGTCCCGGACTTCAAAGGGATGGTTCTTGAAGGCGTGGAGCTCGTTCAGCTTGATATAGACGATCTGTTCCTTGCCCCAGCGTGGAGCATCCTTCGGTTTTTCGGGTCCCTTCGGAGCGGGAGCGGTCTGTACCGTTGGAGCCGTTTTTTTCTCCGGTTCCTTTTTGACCGCATTTTCCGGTTTCTGTGCGGGAGTTTTGGGCTTCGGGGCTGCGGCCTTGTCCTTATCTGCTTTCGGGGGACGGCCCCGGCGCTTCGGCTGTTCCGGCTCTTTGGGTTTTTCCTCCGCTTTTTTCGGAGCCTCCGGCTGCTTTTCCGGTTTCTCCGCTTTTGCCGGGTCAGGCTTTTCCACGCCGGGAGCTGCCGCCCGTTCCTCGGCTTTCTTTTCCTTCATAATTTCAGCGAAGTTATAGACAGAAACCTGTGGGTTCTTTACCTCTGGTTCCGTCTTTTTTTCCGGCTCCGGATAAACTAGGGGAGCGGGAGGCGTTTCCTTGCCCGGCTCGCTATCCGTTACCGGCTGTTCCGGCGTTTTTGTGGTTTTATCATCTGCTATAAGCATTTACCTCCTGTTTTTTGGCATGAAAAAAGAGGCTCAACTTTTCAGTCAAGCCCCCGTGGGAAGTTTCTCCTTTCTCCGCCATGATACAAAAATACCGCCCGTAGTCTCGTTTGGGCGGTACTTTGTGTAAGATTGGCAGTCCATTATTAAGTTTTTTATTATGTTCCCTTTGTACACCGTTGCAATGTTTTATATTGCAACAAATCTGCATTAAAAAAGGACGCAGGATTTCTCCCACGCCCTCACAACTATCTGGCTTTATCTTCCATTACCTTCGCTACTTCCTTATGTGCCAATTCCTGTTTCACCTCATCCACGCCTCTAGCCTCAAATGCATCTGCATTATACTGATACTCCTGTGGTTCAGCAACCATCGGTAAATATACAACCTCTTCTTCCACTCACTCAGCTTCTGCCCTCTCCGGCTCTGTCTGTTCCTGCTTCTTCATATTCTCCATATGCTTTTCCTTATCAAGCTTCACATTCATAGCCAGATTATCCAGCTTATCAATAGATGCATCCAAATGAAGTTTCATTGATACAAGCATCTTTTTCACTGCTTTCATCGGAGCAAGTACTGCCTTTGTAATTGGATGTTTCTGCTCTTTCTGAGAATAATCTACCTCCGGTTTGTCAGCAAAAGTACGGAATGCATTAGCTGCTGTCTGCCCGGCTTCACGAAATTCTTTTGCAAGAAGTGCTGTCTTTGCTATATCCTTATCCGTGGTCTTAATTGCGCCTCTTACATTCTCTCGGATATCAAGAAGCCTTTTCTTAATTCCTAAGAACTCCGACACCCTGTATAATGCAGTTCTTCCCTTTGCCTTTCCTTCATCAACTACGCTCTTTGCTGTAGATTTGACCTGTGCTTTCACTTCCAATACCTGCGACTTTATCTGCTCACATCTGGCATTAAGTCGCTCCTGTGCTTCCGACAATGCCTTTTTAGCATTATTGACAAGTGTATCTTCCTGCATTTCTTTGATCTGGTTCTGCATATTGGTTAGTTCTTCCGTCATGGAATCAATCTTTTTCTCCAGTCCATCCACATAGCTGCATATCTCAAATACATCATTTGCCTGCTCTTTCATGGCATTTTTCTTTAATAATTCGAGAAGTTCCCTTATGACCTCCTCATTGGTAAGTGTTTTTCCTGCTTCCATATCCATTCTGTTTCCTCCATTCTGTAAATGTGGCAGCCTTGGCCGCCCCTGTTCTCCGATTGCTAATTATCGAAAGGGTGTTGCCTCTTTGTCCTTCTCTTTATCGGGATTGCCATGATGTTTCTCAGCACTCTCCCTAGCTTTTTCATTGCTCTTATCCTTTGCTTTCTCATATTCCGAGATAATCTCATTATAGAGTTTTTCCCTGAAATCCTTTGTGACCGGATAGCAAACATCCTGGTAAATAGGCTTACCCTGCTCATCCACCTGCTTTGTTTTATAAGAAGGCATTGATACAAAGATTTTCTCTTTGCCTTGCACGATATTGATGTTATTTACGATGAAACTGTTTTCAAAATAAATGCGTGCAAGTCCCTTGATGTTACTGCCTTCCCTCTCATAAGGTGTCACAGTTACGGAAAACTCAGGCATTTCCTGTATTCTGTCCCGCTTCTGTGTCTCCTCTTTCTCCGGTTCCCTGATTCTTGCATAGGCATCAAGGATATTGGTATAGAGTTCCTCACGAAACTCTGCTGTGATAGGATTGCACACATCCTTATAAATCACACCATTGCTTTCATCACGCTCATTGGAGCGGTATCTAGGCATTGATACAAAAAGCTCTCCCTTGTCCTTATTCTCAAGGATTGCAATATTGGTGATCTTAAATGAATCACCGAATACCACTGTTGCAAATCCTTTGATATTGCTGCCCTCTTTTGCCCTTACTTCGTTTACCTTAATTGAATACTTCATATGCTATTCCTCGCTTTCTTTTTGTTCTTTGTTTTGCTCCGGTATGATAAACTCACACCAAAGCTGTTCTATCTGTTCACAAGACAATCTGCCATTTAACCAGTTGCCAAGTGTAACGACCATTCCGTCCTGCTCATAGTAGAGCCACTCCTGTGTTTCAATGTTCCCCTCATACACGATGGTCACATCAAAATCAGGCATAAATAATCCTTCCTCTGCATCCCATACACAGGCTATTCCCTGTCTGAGTGTCAGATTCAGGCTTTCGACATACACAGACCAGCCGCTTACGACTATCTGAAATTCATCATCAATCTCTGCAATATCATCCTCGATGTCAATTAGCTCTTCCATTTCCGATACTGCCTCTTCTATCTCACCTAACCGGTATCTCTTATTCATCCATCACCGCCTCCTTATAAATGCACCTGACTACAAAACGCATGGTTCCTTTCTGGGAACAGGTAAAAAGAGTTAGTTCTTTTTCATCGCCCTGTGTCTTGATGCTGTTATCATACGGATTTACTACCTCTGTCTCTGTTACCTCATAGATATGCTTCAGCCCATTTTTGTCGGTTATCATTACTTCATCACCTATGGATATCTGACTTAGTGGTGTAAAAAATGTGCCATATCTGCTGCCATTGTGACCGCACAATACACAGTTGCCACTCTCCCCAATCCCTGCTGTTTCTTCTATATGACCGATCCCGGCATTAAGCACTTTACTTGTGGTTCCTTCCATTACCGGATACCGGATATCTATGCCCGGTATCTCAATGATACCGATAACACCGCCTTCTTTAAAAATGGCTTCATCCTCTTCACTAATGGAGGTTTGCTCTTCCTCCACATCTGTTTCTTCATCGTAATCATCCTCCAATGTCTGCTCAAATTCACTTATGAGCTGTTCTGTCTGTTTTTCTCCTGTTGCCCGCCAGAAAAAAGGGACTGCCATAATGGCAATCCCTGCTGTAATCAGTAGTCCTGCGACCACTTTTCTTATGCTCATATTATTCACTCTCCTATCGTGTTCTGCCCTCTCTGTCGGCTGGATAAGCACCTTTATCCTCTGCTACAATTGCTGCAGATTCCATCCTGTCATCTGCTTCTCTTTCTTCCTCCGGTCCGCTCAGGTCTGCATCCACAGCCTTTGCGTTCTCAAGGTCAAGCTGGGCATTCAGTTCACACTGCCTTGACAGCTTTTCTTCCAGTTCCTTGCTGTATGCAAATGGCTTGTCATACTCTGCCTTTGATGCTTCAAGGTCATTCTGGTACTGCTCAATCTTCTTTTCTAAGAAATCAATGTTCTCATGGAGTCCATTGAACAGGTTTTCCAGCTTTACCATGCTGCCGACCGGACTTGTGGAAAGTTCTGCCTTGTACTCAGTCTTTCCACGAAGCACCATATAATTGATACCAAGGAAGTTCTTTTCCACAAGCAGCTCAAATCCATGGAACTTGCCGATTGCAGTTGTCTCTCCGGTCTTACATTTGCTGATTGCTTCAAGCATCATCGTTCCTCCATCCACACGCTCTGTGTAGGTTGCTTTGCCTATGGTAATGGCAAATTCCGGATTATCAATCAGTTCTTTATCCCTTGCCTTTACATCTTCTCTTACATTGGCAAGCTTTTCTGTTGCTGTCTTAATAAGCTTCGGGTACTTAATCATAAAGTTATCCTGCAATCCATATCTCTGATTGTCATAGGATGCCTTTAAGAGCTTTAATCTCTGGACATCATTGTCAATCTCCATCTTTTCCTTGATTAAAGGATTGCCTGTGGCAACCGCTTTAATCTCTGCATAGGAAAGTGTTGCCTCATCGATATCCTCACAGCTTCGGCTTACAGCCTTGCTTGTCATGACCTGACTGATGAATCGCTGCTTATTTTCAACAAGCGACCAGTTGTATGCATCAAAAGTTCCTTTGGTGACATATCTATAGATTGCCACCTCTTCATTTTCGTTGCCCTGCCTGATGCCTCGTCCTTCCCTCTGTTCAATGGAGCTTGGCTTCCAAGGACAGTCCACATGATGCATTGCAACCAGATGTGTCTGAACATTAACGCCAGTACCACATTTATCTGTAGAACCTATAAGCACTTTTTTCTTACCTGTTCTCATTTCCTTAAATAGTGCATCCCTCTGTGCGTCGGTCTTTGCATCATGGATAAATGCTATCTCCTCTGCCGGAATACCATACTGTATCAGTGTTTCCTTCAGATAATCGTAGATGGTAAAATCCTTATCCGGTCCCGGTGTGCCGATATCCGAAAAAATAAGCTGGCAGCCTATATGACCGTTGGCATTTCCTTTCTCATATTCTTTCCATACATTCTCCGCTACCTTATTGAGCTTTCCATCTGGATTATTTGGTGCGTCCTTATCAATCAGCCTTGCATCTGTTCCGAGTAATCTTGCCTCATGAGTAATCTTTAGGAAGTTGTCCACACTTGGATCAACTCCACCACCTCTGATACGCTCTGCCCTCACAACAAAGTCTTCCATAACCTGCTTTACATACCAGTCAGGCTCTGACTCCACTATGATAGGCTTGCCGCCACGAAGAGCCGGCACATCAAGGTCAAGCATGTCTGCGGTCTGCACATCTGCTACTTCACGAAAGATATTCATAAGCTCCGGCAGATTCGTAAACTTATTGAATCTGCTCTTAAAACGGAATCCACTTCCCTCTACAGTAAGCTCCAGTGCTGTTGTCACTTCACCAAAGTTCGCTGCCCATGAATCAAAGTGATAAATTCCCATCTCTTCAAGTGCTGCCTTCTGCAAGTAAAGCTGCATGACATACATCTCACACATGGTATTGGATATCGGTGTACCTGTCGCAAACACAATGCCTCTGCCATCATTTATCTCAGACAAATACTGGCATTTAAGCTGCATATCCGTTGACTTCTTCGCTCCACTGCTGCTGATACCTGACACATTATTCATCTTGGAAAAAATCGCAAGGTTCTTAAAATTGTGCGCTTCGTCAACCATGATAGAGTCCACACCAAGTTCCTCAAAGGTTATAAGGTCATCCTTCCTGCTCTCATCTGATAAGGATTTCAGCTGCTCCTCCAGCTTTTTCTTCTGGCTTTCCATCTGTTTTACAGTCCAACGCTCCCCGTTACGCTCCTTCATCTCATCAATCGCATAGCTGATTTCATCAATCTGCTCATTGAGCATTCTTTCCTTTCTCTCTGCTGAGATCGGGATTTTTTCAAACTGCGAGTGCGACATGATAATACAGTCATAGTCACCTGTTGCAATCCTTGATACGAACTGCTTCCTGCGGCTCTTTTCAAAATCACGCTCTGTGGCAACCAGGATATTTGCTGACGGATAAAGCCTTAAAAACTCTGATGCCGTCTGACCGATAAGTGGCTTTGGAACAACCATGATCGTCTTATTGGCAAGTCCGAGTCTCTTCTGCTCCATGCAGGCAGCCATCATCTCAAAGGACTTTCCGGCACCAACGCAGTGTGCCAACAGGGTGTTTCCTCCAAGAAGGATTCTTGCCACCGCATTCTTCTGATGTGGCTTTAACTCAATCGCCGGATTCATTCCCGGAAACTGTAAGTGACTTCCGTCATACTCACGCAGACGGATGTTATTGAATGTCTCGTTGTAATACTCCACATATTTCTGTCTTCGCTCCGGCTCTGCAAACAGCCATTCCTTGAACTTCTCCTTGATCATGTTCTGCTTTTCCCTTGCAAGCATTGTCTCGTTCTTATTGACTTCGTAATGATATTTGCCATCACCGTCATCAATCCTGTCCCTTACTGTTACAGTTTTAAGGTTCAGCGTATCCTCAAAAATAGAATAAGCATCCATGCGGCTTGTACCATAAGTCTTAGTAGCTGCCACTGAATGCTTATCCATGCTCTTATTCTCGATGAACCATTCCATGCTCATCTTATTTAAGTGTACCTGAATGCCTGTATTGTAAAACTGGCTTCTGACTGCCCTTGCTCTTCTTGGTGTATTGAGAAGCTCATAGATAAACTGCTCATAATCAAGCGGCTCAATCCATGTCGTACCAATCTTTACATCAATATCCGAGGCTTCAATCCATTCCGGCTGCACCTTTTCAAGTGCTGCCACATTTCCTGCAAATCTTTCTGCCTGCGGATTGTCTGTATCAGCCGCCATAGCCTTTGCTACACGAAGTTTGTCTCTCACATTTCCCGAAAGATACTCGTCTGCTGTCTCCCAGCCGATGTCGGGATTGTTCTCGTTGTAGCGGTCTGGATTTAGGAAAACCAGTCCGTCCAGCTCTTCCACAAGGACTGCCCTTCTAAGCTCTGCTAATGCATCATCACTTAGCGTTATCTCATCCGCTGTCTGTCCGGACTTTTCTGCAAGTTCTTCCTTTGCATTTGTAATATCCGGCTCATAGATAGAAAGCATATAGGCAAGATTTACATATCCAAATTCATTGACGGATACATTTAATGCTTCCACAGCGGTCTCCACTCTGTCTATGACTGTCTTTGCCTTAATCGTCTGCTTATAAAACATATCCGCTTTTTTCACCTCCCCATCTTCGTTTACTTCCTCAAGACTGCAAAGAAGTGGATAATCGCTGTCATCCCTGAATGCTATTCTGTTTGCTTTTGAAGTAATGGCTCCATACTGCTTTACGAAGGCATCATATTTTACATTAAGAAGTCTCTGCTTATCAGAAAGCTCCTCCTCGCTGCAGCCATCCATCTGGATATCAATCAGCTCTCTTGTTATCTGTCTGATTTCATCAAGGCTTCGGATTCGCTCCTCGGCAGTCTGTGATACTTCTTTTTTTACCATCTCGGAATTTTCCCTGTAATAGAGTTTTCCTTCAAAAAATGTGTAAGTGTAGTTTCTCACATCCGGATCAGCCGGGATAACTTCCTCCGTCTGCTCCGCCTCATCTGCCACTCTCTCAAAATCTGTCATCTGGGCTTTGATATTACCGATAGCCTTATTGAGAGTCTCATACATATTGAAGTTCTCATCATTATTCACACAGACTGTATATCTGCTGTCCTGTCCGTAAATCCTTGTGTCATATTCCATAGATCCAAGCATCATCTCCGGATGCTCTGCAAAATAAGAGTTGACTGCAATGCCATTCTCAGTTACACCAAGGTGTACCCAGTCAGGTTCAATATCAATCTTTCTCTCCCTCTTCTGCAAAAACAGGATATCTGCTGTCACTTCGGTTCCTGCATTATCTTTAAATGCAGTATTCGGAAGTCTTATCGCTCCCACAAGCTCTGCTCTTTCAGCCAGATACTTTCGGATAGTAGGATTTGCCTTATCAAGAGTTCCCTTTGTGGTGATTACAGCAACCATGCCTCCCGGTCTTACCTGATCAAGTGCTTTTGCAAGGAAATAATCGTGGATACGGAAGTTATACTTGTTGTACTTTGGATCAAATACCTTGTAATCTCCAAATGGCACATTCCCGACAACCACATCAAAAAAGTTATCCGGATATGTGGTATTCTCAAATCCTGTGATACTGATATTGGCATTCTGATAAAGCTGCTTTGCAATTCTTCCTGAAATGCTGTCAAGCTCCACCCCATACAGCTTGCTTCTCTGCATTGGTGCCGGCATACTTCCAAAGAAGTTACCGATACCCATAGATGGCTCTAATACATTGCCGCCTCTGAAACCAAACTGGACAAGTGCCGAGTTCATGCACATGGCAATCTCCGGTGAAGTGTAAAAGGCATTGTTTACTGTTGCCCTAGCTGCAGCATACTCTTCATCCGATAACATCTCTTTGAGTTCTTTGTACTCTTTGCTCCAGCTTTCATTATTCTCGTCAAATGCCTGTGACAGTCCGCCCCATCCGACAAACTTCGACAGAACTTTCTGCTCCTCCGGTGTGGCAAGCCTGTTTTCTGATTCAATCTGCTTTAGAGTGCGGATTGCATCAATATTCCACTGGTATCTGGTCTTAGCTCCACCTTTTTCCATTTCCCAGAGGTTATAGTGGAAGTTGTGTTTTTTCTGTACTGCATCATCTGAAACCACATGTCCATTCTCATCAATCTTGGTTTCCCAGCCATTCGCTATTGCTCTTTCCCTGGTTTCAAGACGATTGGCTTTTACACTATCCTCGATATCAAAGAATCTCTTATAGACCGGATTCATCTTATCCCTGTCAGCCTTCTGCTTTGTCTCCTGATAATACTTCTTCTGGTCTTCTCCGCAGTAAAATGGCTGTTTTACCATATAAGATAAGATTTCATATAACTCACGCCAATCGAGAGCACCTTCTTTACGCACACCATTCCTGTTCTTATAGCTGATCTTCACATATCCGCTTCTGATTGAGTACTCCACAAGACCATACTTATTGTTGGAATATGCTTTTCTTTCTGCATTATCTGTCCCTAATGCAATATCCCTGATAAGGTCAAGTTTATTTGGCATAAATGCAAAATCTGACTGCACCACATCCATAAGGAATGCCCTAAACGGAGTGTAGCAGCTGCAATCTGTTACAAGAATCTCCGCCGCATCACGCAGGTCTTCATCAAGCTCTGCAATACGCTTGGCATAATCAATCGGTGTAATATACTGAAGCTCTGATGGATCTTTTTCAGTTGTTTCAGCTTCTATCTCTGCACCATATTCTGCCTGTGTTACCATGCGGTCTTCATCGGCAGCTTCCTGTGGTGTCATGCCTTTTGCACTTACATAATCTCTGTTAGAAGCATAGCTCTCCGGCTCATCAGGGATTGCATAATCATCAATCTCTGATTCTGCCTCTTCCGGTTCCACTTCCCGATATTCGGCATCAATAACCTCATCATCCTCACGGAGTCCGTCCATCGCAAGCTCATCAATACGAGGTGTCTCAGGCTGGTATTCCCCTGTAAGAATAAGGACACCAAGCTCTTTTTCGATATCTTTCCACGAAACATATCCTTCAACCTCTCCATCCTCATCTCGCCATTGAAAACGCAATCCATTCCCATGAAATGTGTCATATCCGTGCAGTCCCAGTCCGTCAACCGGCCAGCCTGCACCTCCCTGACCATACTCTGCTTTGATACGCTTTGCCCTGGTTCCTGCATCAATCTCTGTTTCAAAAATCTTGCATACCCTGCCCTTGCCACCGACAAAGCCTGTACCTCTCATAAGCACCTGTTTGATATACTCACCTGGTACTGTTGCAGACTTTTTGGGATTCAGATAATTGTATTTACCTGCTAATGCAGCTTTTCTGTCCTGCTCGAACTGACGCATAAACTGATTATTGTTTTCGTCCTCAGTATGAATGGTGCCAATGCTTGCCTGCCCGTTCTGGTCGAAAAAAAAGGAAGCCTGTGTATATTCGGCTTCCTTACTAACACCCAATGAATTGATTTCATCAAGTTCCCTGTTCAGTTCTGTATCATCTGATTCTAGTGGAATCGCATCACTATCTGATGGAGTACCACTTCCTCTGCCTGCATCTTCGCCTGCTCTCTTATCTTCCACATCTCCATTGTCGATGACGGATTCTGTGGCTTGTGCTTCGCCAGATACTGCATCTCCAGCTGGTCGTACAGCTGGTTCGCTTCCTCCTCTACCGCTGACATCTTCTCGTACATCTTCCCGAATCTCATCAGCGTCTTGTATCTTGCCGGCTCGTTCTCCTTTAGATAGTTCATCGCCATCCTTCCGTATTTGCCCAGCTTCGTGAGATCCTCCGTCTCGTCCGGCATCTCTATCTGCGGATAAAGCAGTCCGTCCACTTCCTTGTAAGTCATTTCTTCTAACATATCCAATTCTCCTTTCGCTCTCGATTGCCTTTAAGTTACGACTAAATTCTCTAAGAACACTACAGGAGACATCGCATACAATGGAACCAAGACGGTAAATGATCTCTTCGTCTTTGATATTTACGATCTGACTGAAATCCTGTTCTTGCACAGATAAGTCAAATCCGCATCTCGTCCCTACAGCATACATGACACTTGCATATACAAGCTGCTCCATGTCCATTTCCTGCTGTAAGCCATTGCGTTTCTTACTTTCTTCCTTTATCACACTACCTGATAGCTGCATGAGCTCGGTCATTCGGTCTCCGAACTCTTCTTTTATTATAAGCCAAACATCTGTTCCTGTAAACTGTTTTAGTGTATTTTTTAGAGACTCCCTGTTGCTGTTATCGTACTGCTCAATCTGACCTTCTGATACGAGAAAATCCACATAATCTTTAAGATTTTCTCCCTCAAGGTCCCATGTCAGCTTAACATTCTTCCCTCCGGTATCACTGATATCAAAGATATACCTCATGCGTGGATTCAGTGCCCTTGACGGGAAGATAGCGCAGCCTTTCGCACCACGCTTTACATATCTTCCCACCTTTTTCCAGGTATCATAATCTGCCATGAGTGTGCTTTTTTCCGGAGGTCTCTGAGCTGTTACCATAACGATATTGTCAAATTCATAGCGGTATAACTGACCTGCAACCTTTAACACATCCTTCCAGTTCTTTTCTGATCTGGTGATGTTACCAATTTCAGAATCGTATATCGCTTTGACCTTCATATCAACGCCCATACCTTTGTCCTCCTCTACTTAAACATTTCTGCAAACAATCCCTTAAATAGCTTTAACTCATCCTTATCCAGCTCGATTGCAAATTCATTGTCGATTGCCTGTTTTTCGCATTTATCCTTTTTCTTTGCAATCTTACGCACCACACGAAGAATCACATAGCACTCCTTGGACTTTGCAATGCTCTGTTTAAAGGTCAGCTCATCCTCATCGACTGACTTCTGTGTCTGATAGATAATCTCTTTTAACTTATCATTGATACCATCTACTTCCTCAAGGGAAATAATAACGGATGCCTTAGAAGCACCCGATCTGTCCCACTCCTTATGAAGTTCCTTTACTAAAAACTCCATGTTCTTAATTACTGTTGTTGAATCACTTTTCATCTTGCTCTTCCTCCGTTTTCTTTTAATGAAGAAGGGCGCTGACCTTCGCTGATAGGCGCAAAATCAACTCCCTTCATGTCCTCTGCTCCAAGGACTATCTGCTCTGCATAATACATATCCATTGCCTTATTGATGGCATCATCAAGCGACTCTGCCTTTACTTTCTGTACTCGTGAAAGCACTTCCTTTATCTCAACATCAAATTCCTGCTCCATATGATATCGCCTCCTGTAAAAATCTCATCATCGGCTCTTTTCTTCCTTTACCTGTCTTTCCTTAAAGCCTTCATCGTACTTTCCATCTTCCAGCCTGTCGTAAAAACAGTCTTCTTCAATCGTTCCGAAATCCTCATACATCTGGTGAAGGAAGTCATTCTGCAGCTTCTTTGGTACATCATCATCCTTTGACATATCCTGATAAAAATAGAACTTCTGCTTTAGCTTTGCCCTGTAATCATAGATATCCTCTATCTTTTCCGGTGTACCATACTCCCTCTTGTATGCCTTGAAATTCGTGGTTGAGAGTGTGGAACCAAGATAAATCCCATGCTCCCACGATACCCCGATTGTGGTATTGTCCTTTGTAGGCTTCTCATCCTTGGGATAACGCTTATACTCTGTCGCACCAAGGGCGATTGTAAGGGAACCTGACTTCATATCCATCACCACAAGATTCCTTGGTGATAATGCTTCAAGCACCATGTAATCATGGTCATTGAAGTTATGAAATGTCTGTCCCCTTTCAAATGAGCGGTTCTCCATTTCATAATGCAGGTTAAAATCATCCACCCAGCCCTTATCGGTCATTCCAATCTCCTTAAGCTTTGCAACACATTCAGAAGAACTGGCTTCTTTATCAAACCGAAATTTTTTGGAATCGTTATAAAACCCCTGAAGAAAATGTCCCAGCTGAATATCATCCAGACAGAATCTCGCAGATACAGTTACATTTGCTGCCCTGTAATACTCTGTGAAGTTATCTGCTTCACCAAGTGTCCTTCCAAGCTGCAACAGATGGTCTGCAAGCTCTGACATGTCATCAATTGCTATAAAACTCTTATAATCATCCAGAGTCATCAGCATATTTATCTCTGTTCCCCTGTCGTTTTCTGTTACCAATATCATATCTTTTAAATCCATTCTTACCTCCAGTCTCAGAGAGGGACTATGCCCTCTCTGCAAATTTCCTGTTATGGTCTTCCTATCACAACAATCTTTCCTGTGCTTGCCACATCCCTGTAGACCACACCAAGACTTTCATTAAGTGCCTCTACCACCTTGCCATTTCCGACATATACTGCCACATGGCTGATGTTCTTATATCTTCCGTTGCTTGTAAAACTGTAGAAGATAAGGTCTCCCGGCTGTAACTCATCAAAGGAGACTGTCTTTCCGGCTTCATCCAGTCCCTGTGCCTCCGCTGCCGCTGTGGTTGCACCGCCGAAACTAATATCCACGCCTGCATCCTTCCATGAATAATAGGCTAAGGAGCTGCAGTCATAATAGTTACCGCTGTCTCTTAAATCCTGACTATAAGGGAAGCCAACTCTGTGAAGTGCATAGGAGCAGACTGTTTTCTGCCTGCTGTCTGTAATTTCGTTTAGGATGGCATTGATTTCATCCTCAGTCATGGAGCTTACTCCCGGACTTCCGCCTCCGCCGCCACTTCCGCTTCCGGCATATCCAAGCTGTCCCATAAACTCCGGACTCATGATCTGCTCAAGCATTTCCACCTGATCAGAATTAAATCCATAGACCGAAATCATATCCCTGTACGATTTTAGTGTGACATTCACATACAGAACCGACTTTGTGACAGTAGTTACATTGCCGTCTGCATCCGTTTCTTCCACATCCTTTGTTCCGGTGCTTGTGGTGTATGAACACATATCATTTACAACTGCCTGCAGCCAGCCTTTTGAAGTATCATTCATGACTGTTGCAGTATCTCCGACACCATGCTTGACCATATAGACTGCCATGATGTCATAGTAATTGCTTGGGTTTTCTTCCATACCTTCATAGTCCACATATACAAGCTCTCCAAGATCATATCCGGTATGCTCATTAACCTTCGTGTTCACATCCCGGTTAAACTCCTGCACATAAGCACTCGTTACTGTCTGCACGGTATCTCCTGATTCAAGTGGTGGCAGAAATAAAGCAAATGGTGAATTGTAAAGGATTGCTATCACCGCTATAACCGGAACCGCAATCATGGCAACTACAAGAACAAGTAATAAAAGCACCAATCCAACAATCGGTGCCGCTGCCTTTACCCAGGTAATCGCTTTTCGCACAATCAGATCCTTTACCAGCTTTGCCACGCTGTCTGTCTGATTCTCCTGTGCTTTCATCTTATCCAGAAAGAATTTTATCTTCCTGCTCCGGTTGGTCATTTTTTCATCCTTGACCTCTATGGACGCACCTGCCGCATATCCGGCTGCCATGCCGATTGCCGTGCCTGCTCCCGGTGCAACCGCTGTTCCTGCCGCCATAGCAGCTGCCTTTGTAGCAGTTTTCGTTGCAACCTTAGCAGTAGTCTTTGCTGTTTCTTTTGCCGTCTCTTTAGCTACAGTCTTGGCTGTATCTTTGGCAGCTTTCTTTGCTGTCTTTTTTGCCAGCTTCTTTCCTGCCTCTACCTTCTTGATACGCTTCTTTGCCTCGGCTGCCGCCTTTTTCCTGAAAAGTGCAGCACCCTTAGAAGCAGTTCCGGTAACAGGGCGGCTTACTTCATATGCAAGATATGCTGCCTGCGATACCTCATGCCCACCTTCTACCTGCTCTGTTACTGCCCCGGCTGCAAGTGCTCCAGTTCTTCCTGCAATGTGAAGATTCGTGTTCTTGGTCTTGATGGAAGTGTTGGATTCTTTAAGGTTTCGCTTAAATCTTGATAGTCCCTTATTCTTCGATTCTGACTGATGAATGGTACTCTTTCGATAGGACTTCTTTCTATCCGTATCAGTTACCTTTGCACCAGCTGTCTTAGGACCTCTCTCTACTGTATAGATGTTACTCCCCTTAATCTTGGCTCCCTTCGGTTCGTGGGCATGAATCTTGGCTTTCTCCTTGGTGTGAATGACCATCGGTTTGTTATCAACCTTTCTAATTTTCAATTTTCTCACCTCCTACTTTGAAAAATAAAATAAGCCGCTAGGGAGCAAAAATTACTCCTTAACGGCTATGTAAAATCATTCAATATTCAATTATTAAAAGCAACATGAAACTGGGATTTGGCGATTGCTTACTTCCTTATCGTATTAAGAACATTTAAGGCTTGTTCACCTTCATCTCTGTTGGTACTCCATATGCTGATAGACAATAATTCACCCGCAGAATAATACCCTACATAAACAACATAAATAGTGTTGCTATCTTCCGTTAATACATCGTCGTATATCTTTGCTTCAAATCCGCTTGGAATGTAGAAATCTAAATTTCGCTGTCTTGCAGATACTGGCACTGTTCTGATATAAGCATCTTCCATTACTTCTCTTGGTGCAAGTATACCATCCCTTTCTGCGTGGAATGGTGTTATACGAATTGTCAAATCACTATTGTCAGGATAAAAAATGTACTGACCACTCTCTTTATCGTATTCGCCTTGCCAGTTATCTGGCATAGAAATTTGCCAATCAAAGAGTAATTTATAAGAATTCATGTTGCCCCTCCAAATTCAAATTTGTAAATATCATTTTACATTTTTATATGAAATCACAATATGACTTGGTGCAAATAATACTGATGCAATAATCAATAGCACTGACATACTCATAATCCCACTAAATAAGAACAACATTGAAGGAATAATAGAAAGTGCTAATGCTCTGAAAATGCTGTTTTTCTTAAAACATATAATCCAAATAGCACAATAAAGCATTACCAATATGGTATCTACAATCAGATATACTGCAAATGTTTCGTCAGACCACCACCCGAACCAAGTTCCCGGAATATTGATTATCATGAATCCGAAACAACCCAATCTCCCTACTTGTTCTGTGACCTCAACATATTTATTGTTCCACTTATTATCAAATCCATCTTTGCACTTAATCGCAAATACAACATTGGGTATCATAATGACTGCAATAAAAATCAGCCCAAAAACATTAAACCATTCCATATTATCTACCATCACAAACTTGAATTTATACCCGGTACTTGTCTCGATTTATAGTCATATCAACTAAATGAAATACAAGTAAGATAATAAAAAAAACGGAAACTATTATTATTCCTGCGCCCAGCTTGATAAAATCAATTATACCGCCAAGACAAAAGAGCATTGCCCATGTCTTAATCCGTTTTCCAGTAACTCTGCATATTTTCTCTGTATTTAATCCAGTATAATCTCCTGATAAAAACAGCACACTTCTTTCTGTATTCCTTGATTTGATAAAAAATCTTCCAACAAAAAAGAGAACAGTTGCCATCAGTAAATCAATAAATATAATTATTATTTTCATTTTCAACACCTCTAATTCTAAGTTCACAACTTCCGATTTTCTCAATTCTCCAAACTTGAATTTATTACTCCAAAATAACCGGAAGCATAATCATAATAATTCCAAATAAGGCAAATAGAATACCACCTATTTTTGTTGTTTTCAAGTAAAACTCAGATGGTTCATCTGCACAATAAGATTTCCATTTTTCTGTTAATTTCCATATTAAGCCCGGCTTTAAGAAGATAAACATACCTAACGCAAAGATTATGATTCCACCACCAATAGACCACCACATATTTACCACCTCCTTTAGTAAATTCAATTTTCTTTTCCCTAATAATTACAAATATTCCTTGGAAATTGCTTCCACACCATACATTTCCATAAATGCATCCAGATCCGCTGCTGCATCCCTAATCAACATATTCTCGTCAAAGTGTACGATATGCATATCTTAAAATCCAGCCACATGTTCTCCGGTACAAATGATACATTTTAGAACTGCTTCCTTATTTATTTTTCATATCGAATCTTATATGCTTTTTTCTTAAAAACAGGGAATATCTAATTTATTATCATCAAGGTCGGATATTCATCCGACCTCTTGATTATACTATAGATTCTATAAAAATTCATCTGTTATCACTGCAGCATTGCTTCTTTTTTCTTCTGTTCCGCAATCTTCTCATGAATGTTGGTATTATACAGCCTGTACAAATCTGTATCCTTACTAATCTGATTATCAAACGGAATCACCACCGAGCCACACTTGATAAGTCCCATTCCCGATGCAGTATTGGTTACGAATCTTAGCTGTGCCTCTGATACCCCGATAACTTCCGCCATCTTGGAACTGTCTGTATTCGCCTGTTTTAAGAGTGCCACAAACTCAGAGTTTGCAAGCATTGTGGTTGCTGTATAGTTCTGCAACAGATCGACGACATTCTGCGTGATACCGGTACAAAGTCCTCCCTGCTTTCTTACTTTCTTCCAGAGCTGCTGCAGATATTTTGCAGAATACTCGGAATTAAGCAGGACGTGAAACTCATCAATATAGAGCCATGTTGCCTTGCCTCTCTTGCCATTCTCAACAATCCTGTTCTGAATAGACTCCATCATGACAAGCATTGTGATAGGACTAAGCTCCGTACCTAAGTCCCTGATGCCATATACTGTGAATCTGTTATCCACATCCACATTTGTCTGATGATTGAAGATATTAAGTGAACCATTTACGAAAAGCTCCAAAGACAATGCAATGTCCTTTGCCTCATCCTCCGGCTGTGCCATAAGGATATCGTAAAAATCACTCATCACCGGGATATACTTCTCTTTGCTCCTTGCAATGTCGATATACAGCTTTCTCACACAACGATCAATGATTGACTTCTGTCTTGAATTTAAGCTGTCCCCGATACACTGCTCACAAAGTCCAAGCATAAACTCGCCCTTTTCTCTTACCATTCCCTTGGAATCATTCGGATCAAGGCTCCATACATCCATCTCCAGCGGATTCACATAGTTATCCGTGTAGGTAGACATATTTACTACAGTTCCGCCATAGGTCTCGGCAATATCAAAGTACTCGTTCATTGGATCTATGACGATTATTTCATCATCTCCCGACAAGAATACGCTGCCCATTTCCATCTTGCAGAAGAAGGATTTACCGGAACCCGGCACTCCGAAAACGAATCCATTTCCGTTTATCAGCTTCTTTCTATTGCCGATATTCACATTCTTGCTGATCTGGTTGATACCATAGTAATTGCCCGTGCTATCATTAAGCTCCTGCACATTAAATGGCATAAGTACAGCAAGTGACTGGGTAAGAAGGGTACGCATTGTCTCCACCTGTCTTACACCAATCGGAAGTGCTGTGTTGAGCGCTTCCCTCTGCTTTAAGTAGTGTGTATCAATCGTGCAGCTGTTACGCTTTCCGATAGTCTCCACAGTCTCACATACACT
>OBZD01000503.1_pt1 | contig 21155 bp, 25 predicted proteins | sample 1501551 | NCBI WGS metagenome assembly OBZD01 (sample SAMEA2580221, study PRJEB22360) | human gut metagenome | biome: human gut; feature: human-associated habitat; material: faeces | place: Denmark | collected 2008/2010 | reverse complement strand
GTACAAGTATGGCAATCGGCATTTCTGGGCCAGAGGATATTTCGTGGATACAGTAGGGAAGAACAAAAAGAAAATCCAAGAGTATATCAGAAATCAGCTGCAACAGGACCAGATTGCCGATCAGCTGAGCCTTAAGGAATTCGTGGACCCGTTTACGGGTAGCAAGGAAACCAAGGCGTAAATAAAAGACCCCTTGAGGGGTTTGCCACGAGAAAGGAATGCAGTTGGCAGACCCATTCGTGACCCCTTAAGGGGTTTTGCTAGTATTATGCCCTTCTAGGGCTTACTCAAGCCACCGGCTCAGCCGGTGGTTTTGACTGCTGTGAGCTAGGGAATGATCCTGGACGGAGGTTCAGGGCTGCGATGTGCAAACCGGAAATGCTACCGTTGCATTAAGAATCGGATCTGGAAGTGCGCTCAAAGTAGAAGCAGATGTTCAGCACGATTCCGACGGCGGTGGACGTAGGGGCGGCCAGACCGATCATAGTCAGGCTCGCATTGGGCTGGATGCTCATGAAGTAGGCCATGGGCAGGCGTACCAGCAAGGTCTGCACCAGACCCTACACCATGACCCAGACAGTCTTGTTGTTGCCGTTGAAATAACCCACCATGCTGAACAGCACAGCAGTGGCGATGGTCTCTGGCGCGAAGCCTTTCAGATAGGCGAAAGCGTTTGCGATCACGGCCTGGGCGGGTGCCAAAATTACAGAGCGTTTGAAGTAACGATGATACGTCATTTTATCGAATTCCCTGCCGAAGGACAAACATTGTCACACCCATTTACTCATCCCAGATGTCCTGAGCCTGCATGTCGGCAATGATCTCCTCCACTCTTTCCGGGGATAATTCATTATCTTCGTCCAGAACCATCAACATATCCTCTGCCGCTTCATATGCATCCTTCCGCTTCTTCACGAGTTCTGTCGCAGTATCTGCCAGCATGGTTCCATCATTTTTGACACTGCCGTTCAGTCCAAGATGATACCACAAGTCTCCACGAAGCATATTCCGGATTTTAGCGGTTGCATAGCTTTCCGAGAAATCGATCCGTCCATCCGAATAGTATACAATATTTTCCATCATCCGCTCATTGCGTGGGTCAACTTTAATAGACGCATCCTGTTTCTTGGCATCGCAACAGCGGATTCTATGTACTCCATTCACGGTCTCTTTTTGGCCGCCGTAGCACGAAGCAAATAGATTTTCGTATTGGAGAGCCTTTTCCTTGCTCTTACTCAGCGGACACCAATGCTCTATCACTGTGCTTTCCGCCGTATTCTCTATGCGGGACATACAATACACGCACAGTCCGTGTTGTTCTTTTATAAGAGCTTCTCTGAGTCGTTCCTTATTGAGCTTATCAAAAAATTCCTCTCTCAGTATTCTGGCCTGTTCCTTATTGGGTTCTTCTGGTATATCATTCCATTCAGATTTTGCTTTTTGAAGATCAAAGTCTTTCTGAATATTTTCTGGCCATGAATTCTTTTTAACGTAGATCATTTCAGTTCCAGTTCTTTCTCATCCGCATTTTTGCTTCTGCGCGCTTCACTTCCGTATTATCTTCGCCAAAAAGCTTTTTCATCCCATCCAGTGCCTTTTGCGAACTTTGCTTATCTCTCTGGTAGAATGCATCTTCAAATTCTTTCTTTCGTTGCCAAAGCTCCTGCGGAATACCAGAACTTCCCTGCTTATACTCCACAACATCATCAATCGAGTAGGCATACGCTCCGCTGAGTTCTTCTACTCCATTCTGCCCTATGGACAGCAGCTTTGCATCTTTAAAAGACAAAATAATGATTGGTGAATGCGTTGCTGCAATAAACTGTATTTTCGGGAAAGAGTTATGCAATGCGTCCAGAATCTTCCACTGCCATCTCGGATGAAGGTGCATATCGATTTCGTCAATCAATACGATTCCCTCAGCCTGACTGTAATCAGACATTTCCGGGTTCAGTAGCGCAATGCGGAAAGAAATCTCCATCAGCATCCACAGAAGAGACTGATAACCTGCGCTCAGATAGTTGACCGGCATCGTTTTTCCATTTTCGGTATAGGTAATATCCTCAAAATCGCGCGTATACTCCACCAGCGGAATCTCATCCAGGTCATTCATCTTCTGCATAAAGGTGCCGACCGCTTTTTTGAACGCCTCATATTCAGCAATCGGCATTCCTTTTTTATATTCTGCCATTGCCATCTTAAAGGCCCAGTCTGTAAGAGCCTTTCGATCAAGCGTCGCATTCAAGCAGTCCATATAACCACATCTGCGGTCATTTAACTTGTTCTTTCCCACTGAACTCGTAGATGCTTTTTGCGTATCTACAACACGCGATGTGCTGAAATAACAAATCACTGGAAGAATTTCCGTCTGAGAATTAAGAAGCTCTCTGCCCGCAGCCGCAAGTTCCTTGCCTACATACTTTGTACGAGTAGCATTCGTTTCATCCTCTCTGGATATTTCACTCGAATACTCAACTCCACCAAGCTCAACCGTGCTTTTAATCGTTGTTGGTGTATAGTACATCCGATGCTGGGAAGCATCACCAACAAGGCTACTGGTAAAACGGACATCCTTTTGGGTAATTCCCTTTTTCGTGATGTCATTCATCCGACTGAAGTAAGTCTGAACCGAAAGTGCCAATGCCTCCAATACCGTCGTTTTGCCAACGCCGTTGTCGCCAATCAGCAGATTAACACCCGAAGAAAAATTCAAGCTCATTTTTTCAATGCTCTTGAAATTTTGGATTTCTGTACGTTTAAAATGCATCTTTCAGCCTTCTTTCCTCCGAATGGCAACAAGTCTTTTCAGCCGTCATGTGCTTTATTCTCTTTATTTTACCATAGCAACCGAAAAACATCAATCTCAGAATTTCATTTCAATTCGTCAAAAAACTCATTTCTAGCTATCACACAAACTGAAATGCAATCGGCATCAGTTCTTCCATGCTGTGCACCACATCACCGGTATTCAGGACTTTCACATCCACCGGGAATTTTTTCTTACCAAAATTCATGAGATGCCGCAGGTTGATGGTCAAGTCCTTCTTTTTCGCCAGCTTCAGAATAAAGGGTGCGCAGTTGTCACCGCAAGTTGAGGCATTGAATACCTTTTCCGGGTCGTTTGCTATGAGCAGAAGGGTTTTCGTGCCGCCGGACAGTTTTTCCGGCGAGATGATCCCCAGAACCGGGCTTTCCACCGCATGAGGGCCTTTGACATCAGACTTATCAATTTTCTTGATGACCTCTTTGGCAAAGTCCGAAGTCAGCCATTCATCCTCGTAGGTATAGTTAAAATAGACCGACGTATTATAGACTGCCTCCGGCATATCTCCAAAGTAGATGTTCAGCATGGTATCACCTCGCAGATGTGAGTCACTTGTTATTATTGTACCTTCTGTCTGCTCACAAAACAAGACGCAAAATGCCCGCTGGCTCTTGATAAAGAAAACCAGACCTGTCTGATTGGACGAAAACCATCCCAAATGTCGAAACTGGATTTATTGCAGTCTGTAATGATTTTTTCATTCGGCACAATGAACTTGAAGGGCGGAGATCGAAAATACGCTGCCTTTGATCAAATCGCCCTATAAGAAATCCCAAAAAGCAGTTTATTATCATCCTATTAGATTTCGATCTATGGATAACAGTGTCATAAATCACCAGATAGAATGCTATGCGTTTTTATAGTAGTTGTTCCTCCCGATCAATTTCTATTTGATTCATAACATCCTGATAAATCACAAAAAGAGGTGTTTTTTATGACAATGGCAAAGAAGCTCCCACTTTTAGCACCTTCCATTCATACGTTTGAAGTAAATGGAACGTACAAGGATTGCGAAGCGAGGCGCACAGTATTTATGGCAATTCAAAAAATGGTATCCGCTGGAAAATACTATCGGATTCCGTATCATGGCTCCTCGAAAAAAGGCTACTCTTATAAAAGAAAAGATGGTGGTTTGACCATCACATTGGCAGATTATCCAGATTTTAAGAAGCGATACATAACGTTATCTGGTGTGAACCTCGCTCGGATCGCAGGTGATCCATCTCGTTTAAGTTTAACAGATTTATCGCCAGAAGGTTTGGTCATGCAAGAGCAGGCATTTCTGGATGAATTGGAGCAGCTTGGACTCCTTGAAATTGAGGATTCTGTTAAATGGAAAATGCACCGGTTGGATATTACACAAGACTTCTATGTGAAATGCGATCCCTCACTGATGGTAAAAATCATTCGTTATGCAGGAAGCGTTGACCCGTACAGGAAAGGTCGCGCACTGCACTATAACCAGCACAATGAGATCCGAAGCTGTAAATTTGAAAAAACGTGGTACGATTTTGCACTCTATGACAAACATCAGCAGCTCTTGAATTGTGAAAAGGAGAGCTATCCGATTTCTCCAGATGATTTGGAACGCTCAAAAAATCTGGTTCGATATGAAATTCAATTAAAGTGCCCCAGTCTGAAAGAATTTGAACACGATAAGTTGGAATCTTCAAAACTCCGGTTTAGGAATCATGCGCTGTTTCATTATTTTGACAAAATCAGCGATGATATTCCGCTCTTTCTATATCGGTATGCCGTCGATTTTTTGGCAAGCATTCGTGGTATAACGTTCCAACTGCCCTGAAAGCCGTACAAATGAGCAATCTTGATGACGATACCAAAGAACTTGTCGCTGCGTATATCGAAGCGCAGGATGAGCCGGAACTGATCGATAAGATACATCATAAAAAGAAAATCGCAAAGGCTTTGGAAAAATTAGAGATCAACGACGTGATCATCCCTTGCCGCATCCTGAACGATCGTCAATGCGGCAGATTTCCATGTGCGCCCTTATGCACAAGGGTACAAGGGCTTTGAGCGAACAAAAAATGATCCGTGCAAAACAGATCGAAAATTCACCAGAATCACAAGAATGGAGTTGATTTTCAATGCTAGACAACTATCCAGATGTCCTGAGTTTCCGGCAGGTCATGGAAATTACGCATGTTGGCAGAAATCTACTGCTGCGTCTTCTGAACAGCGGCGAAATTCCCGCATTCAAGATGGGAAAACTCTGGAAAGTTTACAAGCAAGACCTGATCCAGTATATGAGCCAATGTCAGTGAGCCTTATCTTTCGTTTGAGGCAAAAAGAATCCCGTTGGACTCCGCAGCAGGAATCCAGCGGGATTTAATCTTATTGATTTTTAATGCACTTGCTCGTTACTTACACTGCCATCATGGATTTCAAATGGTTCTTTCATGATGTTTCCTCCCATCTCAATGGATGAACAGCTTTTTCAGAATCGCCACTGGAATCAAAATCAGTCCCAGCAGCACACCAAGAACGATCCTTGTCAGGAAAATATCCTTCATTGATCCGATTTGAATTTTGTTCGCATAGATGGTCTGCCCGACCGCCCAGTAACTCAGCACACAATACAAAATAAAGACAAGCATTTCCATAGTATTTTTTCCTTAATCGATGTGCCACAAATAACCTCCGCTTTCTTTTAACCAAAAAGTGGAGGTTATTTCCTATTACTGAGCCGATTTAATCGTAATCACGGGATTGTCATTCGCACACAGGTACGACAGAAGTTTTGTCATATCTTTTCCCGAAATCTTGATATCTCCATATCCTGAGTTCATATTACCATTTTCGCCCACACCGTCGATGAATAATGCCGAACCCGCATACGGAGTTGCACTATATGCGCTTAATCCATCTCCGTTGAATCCAAAACAGATACAGGCATTGGACGAGCCCTTTGAGAATTTCGGATACATATTTTCCGCTCCACCCTTGTCGGCCCAGTCTTTGTACGGATCATTTTTAGATTGAAGGGTATTATAGTAGATAGACTCCGGATCACATACCCAAACGCTGTCTTCCTTAATTATTTTAGAGTACAACATCGTATTTTTTTCTTTAGTTGAGAAGGCAAAGCAGATTGGGAAGGTTCCTTCCGGGGTCATATGGTCGCCTTCCGTTTTATCAGTCGTAAGTCCATTTGCACCAATTGCTGCTGTAGTGCTTAGGTCTTTTTCCCATTGACCATCCCGGTACGACCAAAGGGTTAAAGTTGCATTACTACCTGTGGCCTCTACAAGGATTTTCTGCCATGTGCCGTCTTTCTCACAACCAGAAACGTCGGGCGGGATAGCGTCAGATTGAATAGATGCCGCCGTATTACCGTTTTCAGCAGTTGCCGTCTGCGTCGTATTTGCACTGGTATCGGAATCATCCACGGCAAACAATTCTTCCAAGGAAATCTTATCTGATGCCAGCAACGATGCCGTTGCAAGATTTGAATAGATCAACTCCTCATCAGGTGCTTCATTGTCAAACGTTCCCTTTTTCCGTATTGTACCATCCTGATTATAAAGGATTCCCTTTCCGTTATATTTATCCTTCTTCCACTCACCATCATAGGCAAGCCATCCATCTGATGCATACAACTTTCCTTTTCCTTCTATAGAACCTTTCTTCATTTTCCCTTCGTATTTGATGTGCGGAATCAAAACTCTCTGGTTAAAATCTACCGTTGTATTGGGGGATTCATATAGATTTACGGTCACAATTAATTTGAGCACTCTTTTTTGGGGAAGAAGAAGATCAATTTGCCTTACCAATTCATCTTCGCTCCATTTTTCGCTCATCTCATCGATGTAATCCCAAAATTTATACAGAAAGAAATTACCAACAGCCTGACAGTCATTGTCGTAATAGGTCGTCATTTTTCCTGTAGCCATATTTTTTTCATAGTTTCCAGCATGGGCTAGGTAATGAACTAAACCGTCGTATGTAAACGAAATTCCCTTTCCGTCAATCTTTCCATCCTTAAATTTTCCAACATATTCCAGCGACAGTCCGTTCCGAGCACTGTATGCGAACAACGCTCCGTTTCCATTCGGTTTATTATCTTTCATTCCCCCATAATAAAATGAGATCTCTTCATAATCGCCAATACGATCCTTGGGCAGCGAAGACACTTCCATGTACTGACGTTCCGACTCCATAGTGAGCAGTGTCTTCACAATTCCAGAGTCAGTTTTCACATCCATCCGATAAAAATCACTGTCGCTCATCACATCCTCGCCTTGCAATTTCAGCAGCTTTTCAACAAAAAGCCGTGAAACGTCAGAATCTTTGAGCGCTTGTTCCAACGTCATTTCCGTCACTGTCTGCGAAGTGTTTTCACCATAAATTATATTGATAGCTTCCGCATATTGTGCTACAGAATCTTTATAATAAGGATTTTCCGACTTGCTGTATGTACTGCTGGCTTTTTTAAGGTTTTCCAATGTGTAAACAAGCTCTTCCTCCGGTTTCACTTCTTCTGCTTCCGAAGACGCAACGCTCATTTCCGATGTAGCGGTTACAGATGCCGCATCAGACGAGGACGGTTTCTTATCTGAATCGCTGTCAGACGAAGAGCCTCCAAACAAACCAATCAGGATGAAAAGTACAACAAATACAACCAGACATCCGCAACCTGTCTTTGCACATCCTTTTCCACTTGATGTCTTTTCTTTATCTTCAGGGGTCGGATCAACTGGCGCAGCACTTGTTTGTTCACCTTTCGACTGCGCAGAATATGTTTGAGCACTCTTGGGCGGTTCTGGTGCTGAATAAGAAGTCTTCTGCTCTGTCTTTTCCTGACGATAGTAAATTTGGTCATACTGCCAGCGCTTGTCTTTATCAGACAATATCTCGTATGCCTCATTGACATCTTTCATCTTTTCCTGTGCAGCTTCTTCCTGTCCAGGATTCAGATCTGGATGATATTTCTTTGCCAGTGCCTTATATGCCATTTGAATCACTTCTGTTGATGCATCTGGCGCTACCTGCAATATTTTATAGTAGTCCTTCATAATTTCCTCCGCACTGTTTTTAATATCAGTTTATTTTGCTGCGATCATCAGCGCAATAACCGCCGCGACCATGATTTTATTCCGTAGAATACATTTTTTACAAGTTGTTCTCTTATAGCAAAAAGGCTTCCATCTTCTTTTTCATAGAAAGTGGAAGCTCTTTTCACCAATTATTGCACCATCCCAATTGCGATTCTTGGATTGTAGTTGGATTCTAAATACAGTAGGTGTTTTGTCATATTTCTATCGAAAATCCAAATATCATCATACTTATTTTCGTTTTCTCCGACTCAATCAATAAAGAATATAGTGCTATTACGAGCTAGCACACTATGTTCCCAATACTAGACACTTCGTATTGGGACTACGTATCTAGTGCCAAACGCCGCTTACCTTTATTTATCAGCTTTGCTTTTTATTATAAATATTTCATCGTTTCGTTCTGAAGATCATTCAATGCTCTAATCATTCTGTTTAAATCATTTCCTAGATTAAACTCATAGTCACCAAACCTCAGATATCCAATCCATCTGGATATCTTTACATCTACAAATTCATCTAAAAAGAAACTGCCCTTCTTTCTATGATCATCATTAAAAAACACACCATGCGATGTAACCGCAAAGCCTTTCATTCTTTCGTCTACACCACTCATGAAATTTCCGCTGACAATAAGAAAAACTTTATCGTTTACAGGAATATCAAAAGCGATCTTTGCGGCCGCAACTTTTCTTTCATCGGAGATAGGATTTCCAGATTCACAATATACTCCGACGCTATTAAGCGGATTACGCGAAAAAGCCTTTTTAATAATTTTTTCTGCTATTGCAACATACTGTGCATCTGCATCTGCACCTGCTGCATTATCCTCTTCAACTGTATAACTCCCTTTCCTCTGTGATTCTGTATTCACCACATATGGATTATCCTCAATTGGACACCCGCATTTGCTACATACGGTCTTGCCTGATCGAAACATTACCTCTCCGCATTCTGGGCATATATAAATTTCACTCATTGGCAATCCACATTTTACGCAACTAACGGCACGTGTACTAATTTCAGCACCGCACTCTGGACATTTAATCATTGCCATATTAATCCCACCTTATCTCAATTCATTAATTAGTTCGTTTTGCAGATCAAGCAACATCTTGAAAACAACCCTTTTATTCGTCGTGTTGAATTCGTGTCCGTCAATACAAATGTAATTTTTGATTCTAAGGTCCGCATCCATAAAATCATCAATGTCTATTAGCCCTCTATTCTTTTTATCATCAGTATAATAAATTCCTTCTGGCGTAATTGCAAATCCTTTTCCTCCTATATTAATTCCGCCAAACATATTGGCGCTCGTCACAAAATACACATTTACATCAGCTGGAATTCTAAAAACATTTCTCGCATTTTCCTCATTTTTCTCTGAGATAGGATTTCCGCCACCACTAATAAAGTAATGCTCAAAATTATCCTCAGGGCAAATTTGAGAAACAACCCTACTTAAAACATTCAGAATCACTTCTTTTCTGGATATCATTGAAGTTTGCGTTTCTCTTGTAGTAGCATCGTATCGTTCTCTGCATTTTTCAATATAAGCCATCACCTCGTCACGTCGACTCTGCACTTTTCCATTAAATGGGCAACCACATTTTGAGCAAACTCCATTATCAACAAATCCTGCTGTACCACATTCCTCACATATAGCAACCCTGCTCATAGGAAGGCCGCAACAAATACATTTCTCAGCTCTTGAACTAATTTCAGTCCCGCATTCTGGACATTTGATTATCGCCATATTAAAACCTCCTATTTGTTTTACCTTTTTATGAATAATACGCTAAAACCTTTTTTATTTAATTATTTCTGTTCTACACTGTTATGGTATAGTGCTTTATTCAAAAATCGCTTCCTCACCTTCCAATCACTCAACGATTCACCAAATAGTTAGATTTATCTCGTTAAAATTATACGATTTATAGAATTACATGTCAAGCTATCCATCCTTAAAATCGTAAGTAACACTACGATTTATCCAAGGAGGTCTATGACATGGAACGCGAGAAACCAAACTTTGACATTCTGGGAAGGATCGACCGGGAGCGGTTGGCTCGTGGATGGTCTGAATACACCCTTGCCGAGAACTCCGGTCTAACGCAATCCACCTTATCAACGTGGCGCAGACGAAACCTTCAGCCTAATGTGACCTCAATTGAAAAAATATGTCACGGCCTTGGTATCACACTCTCGCAATTTTTTGAAGAGGACGCCGCCGTTCACCATTTGACAGAGGAGCAGAAATCCCTTTTGAACATCTGGGATAGACTTTCGCCCTCGCAAAGAATCGCTATTTTGGATTTGATTCGGGCATTTCTGCCTGAATAAAGTAAACCCTTACAAAAAAGAAGGATGCCCGGCGACCATTGCGTCACCTGGCATCCTTCTTCATTAGATAAAGGATTTCAGAACTTTTTTCAGTGCTTCACGCTGTTCCGGGGTTATGCGATTCAACAAATTCAAAAATTCCTGTTGTTCCTCCTTTGTAAATTCGCTATAGGGTTCATCTTTTACACATTTTTCGTTTTGCATAACAACTCTTCCTTTTTAAGTTTTCCCTCGTCAGTCAAATCAGCCCGAATCTGCCGCTTATATTTATAATAGGTATTCCGGGCAAGTCCAGTCAATTTCATACACTCCATGTCATCCAATGTACCGCCAAACGCCTTACAATGGGCACAGATCTTCTCCTTGGCTGCTTTGGACTTTTTGGTTTCAAAGCCAATGCCTTTCTTACGGCCAACCTGCTTGCCGTTCAGCCGGGCAGTCAAAAGGCCCTCACGGGTACGCTGGTGCAGATCGGCAACTTCTTTTTCGGATTGCTCAAAGGCCAGCTTGATCTGCTCCTTTGCCAAGGCCATCAAATATTCGTTGATACCCTTCAAGATGAAGTCCACATTTGTCCCTGTCATGGCAATGCTGCCGGACAGGGCTTTTTTGTAGGTCTCGGTGTCGATGTGGTGCTCTTTCAAGAACACCAGCCGGATGCCCTTGTGGTAGAGGTCTTCGTACAGAGCAAAACCCTCTTCTGCATTTCTGGACATCCGGGACACCGAATCGAACACTACCACATCTCCGGCTCTCAGAATCCGATAGAGCTTCAGCCATTCCGGGCGAAAAATGGATGTGCCAGTATAGGCTTCCTGCACGATATGGGCAGTCGGGTATTCTGCCTTGATGTTGCGGATCTGACGGTCAATGCTCTGTTTTGCAGTAGAAATTCTGCAATAGCCATAAATGCTCATAACTCTTTTCTTTCTGTATCAAAAATGCCGTTCGTCATTTTAGCGTTGCCGATTTTCTGACGCAACTCTCTCAAATGATAGAGAATTTGATACTCTTTTACCTCTACGGCATTTTTAATACTTTCCCGGCACAAGTTGTCATTTCTGCTTCACATAGGTCTTTATAAATTCTTTCACTGTGACACATGGCTTTTGATTTTTCTCTGTTCCTCCAAACGGAGTGTAGTTCCAGTCGGTATCCTCATCAATATATCGCCGCCCATCGTCCGGCAGTTCCAGCGGTTCCGCAAGGATGATGGTGCCCCGGTGGCTGACCATCACAAAGGGTGCGATCTCACAAGGGATGCCCCGGCACTCATCATCATGCCGAACATCGTAAGCGTACAGGCCGTACGGGACAGTACCTCTTTTGATGCGGATGCTGGTGAACAGCGCAGGCTTTCCGCAAACCGTGATCTCTTCGTAGGGTTCGGTCATTGCATTAAAAATCATAATCTGTCTTCTCCTTATATAAAGAAGCAGGGCAATCCACACGGACTGCCCTGCAAAAGTAAAGGGAGAGCATCCGAAGACGCTCCCCCAGTTGTACATATGAATTTTTTAGCTGATGCCCAACTCTTTCATCATCCGAGTGTGGTACTCCTTATCTTCAGAAGCCTGTTTTGCATCCTCAATACGGTTTTGATCAAAGAGCTTCTTCATGAGCAGAGCTACACTATTTGCGCCTTCAGCCTTTCCACGATTTTCCACTTTATCAAGCACATCACACATATTGTGTGGGCCTCCGGTCTTATCGAATGCCAAATTCTTTTATCAACTGATCGCGGTACACTTCATCTTCAGAAGCCCGCTTGACATCATCAATACGGCCTTGATCGAGGAGTTTCTTGACAAGGAGAGCCATTTGATTTTTGCCTTCAATTTCACCCTCAGCCTTACCTTTCGCAACGCCTTTTGCAATGCCTTTTGCAATGCCTCTGCTTTCCACTTTATCAAGCACATCACACATATTGCGTGGGCCTCCTTTCTGGCCATCGGTATTTGTATTGTACGCTTCCTTAAACCGATTATCATTCGTCATAATACTCAGCAGTTGAAGCGTTTCCTGCACGTGGGTCAGATCCTGCGAACTCGGGATGTAGTCGCCATTTTCCCGTTTCTGTACGAAGTAGTCTGCAACGACCTTAAAATCACTCCGGAAAAGCTCCACTTGCTCATGGGTCAAATAGGCAATCTGGAACAAGTTGATCTTATAGTCGTTGATATACGGCTCAAACTCTTTGGGAATATTCAGCCGTTCCTTCAGGGACAGTGGGCCATTCCACGGTTTATCATGGCCGAAGTAAAGCACCAACGTCACAACAGGATAGAGATTTTCGCTATCGCCAAGCAACTGCGCCCGGTACTCTGCGCCATCGTAACCCATGACACGGAGCGGCATATTGGGATCAGAAGCGGTCTGGTTTTCAAAACCGATACAGGCTACACGGATATTTCCGTTCCTCCAGCGTTTGGCAACATCCCGCTCGATCTCACGAATCTTGCCATCTACTTTGTAGTAGGAGCGTGGAGCCTGATCTTCCAGTTCATCCGCCAACAAAACCTGTTTGCCGTTGAACAGAAGCACATTCACAATGTCCGAAAAGACATCGTTATAGGACTCCAGAATTTTTTCAGATGTACCCTTTTGCGCCATCCCATCGCCTTCTTTTCTCTTGTTATTATAGTAGCATACAGATGTGAAATTTACAAGCATTTGCCTTATGCTACGTTCAGTCTGGTGGCTTTGTAGCAGTCAGCGCACATTCCCTCATGGGTGGCTGCAAACTCTGCCGCCTGCATGATGGAGCCGTCCTTCAGCTTGACCCTCTTGATGGGCTGATTGCAGCGGGCGCAGATGCAGGGCACAGGCGGCTGTTCCTGCTTTTGGCTGGTGGGTCTCGGCTTCGGCTGCTTTTGTAGCTCCGCCTCCGGCTGCAGTGCAGCATCTTCCGGCAAATCCTCTCCGGCATAAACGTACAGGCCAAGGCCAAACATGGCAAGGTTCTTTACCAAGCACCGCATGATAGCCTTATTCACATCGAACATGGATGCTGCTTCTACGGTGCGTTCTTCCACGCCGATCTTTTCACGGCGTCGGGTCTGAGGATTGTAGTCCCATTTCGGGGTGGTGTAGGTATAAGGCACGGCTTTCATGGCTTTGTTGGAACTGTCCAAAACCGGAAGCCACATTTCATGCGAAACGCCCTCAATCGTGACTGAGGTGTACACCATAAAGCCAGTGATGGGGTCATAAACATAGGGCAGACCGTTGAATTTCTTGACCTCATAACTGGCAGCGGGATACAGCTTTTTCACCTCTGCCCAGGCATACGCCCAGCTTACATATTTCAGCTCGGTATTGCCGGACTTCTTGACTTCCACATGGTCTTTGAAGTCGATGCCAAATAATTTTACGAACGGATTTTCAGTAGCCATAATAACCCTCCAAGAAAAAAGGCGGCAGAGAAGTCGCTCCCTGCCGCCTTATACAAAGTTTTATGCTGCATGAACGATGGTAAATCTGCGGCTGCTTACATTTTTGCTATACTGGTTGAAAATGTCCGGCTGTTCTTTCCGCAGACATTGGGAATCCACACGCTTGCTTTCGGAGGATACCCACGATACCTTATAACCCGGTGCTGTACCGTAGGCGGCATCCTGCATTTTCAGCTTGACCTGCTGTTCGATAGCCGTTTTCTCCTGTTCCATCTGATCGATTTGGTCGGAAAGAGACTGTCGTTTGTCCAGCAGGTCACGAACTGCATTTAAATCAGCCGTTTTGCTTTTATCATCGTCAAAATACATCTGGTTGATTTGCTGTGTATCTCCCTCGCTTCCGGTAGGTGTAGGCGCAATCTCAGGCATCACATTGTACTTCCAAAAATGCTCTTCTTCGGCAATGAGGTTATCCAAAACAGCCTTATCACGGATAATTTTATGAATCACCAGCTCCTTCCCGAAAATCAGAGCAGCAATGTACCAGCAGTCAAAGCCGCTGACAGCCAGATAGTGATTGACCTGAGCCATGTAATGTGCGGGGATTTTGCCATCCGCCCACTTATCCGCGGAGAACGGTGAGACCGCGTCTTGCATTCCAATCCTGCTTTCTGTCCAACGATCAGGCGGTCGAAGTCTTCCAGAAGCAGCGGATGTTCCTCACTCTGGTAGATAGCGTTTGCACGGCGCACCTTCAGGCCGGTTGCTTCGGTAAACCGCTGCGCCACATAATCCTCCAAGTCACGACCCTGCCGCATGGCCCTCCGTCCCTCTCCCCCGCCCGGGGGAGAGGGGTTCCGGTGCATGGCGCAAAACCGCCCCGGCTTCCTCTTTCGGAAACCGGGGCGGTTCATATACTTTACTTGTGCTTTCTCAAGCCCTCACGCGATTACTTGCGGGGGTTCTTGATCGCAGCCTGCGCCGTACATACCTTGTGTATATAACGATGTACATTTTGAATTAGAGCTGTCCGGGCAGCTCACCGACACAGGCTGCCCGGAAAAGGGATGGTGTGCCCCTCCTCATCAGCAAAAGGACCAAAGTGTAATTTACTATCCATAGAGCAGGTCGTGTACTTCCTCTGACCGGCTAAATTCAGAAAGGCAACTGTGGGCTGCGGAGAAAAGTCCAAGCACCAGGCAAAGCGGGAATCAGACAGTGGTGTAACCTGTGAAACAAAGAGATCAATGAAATCCTCGCTTACCAGACCGTCATGCATTTCAACTGCCTCGCACAACGCTGCTTCAATGGCTTCCATATCCAGGCGTCCGGGATTGTAGTCCTCTGAAGCAATTTGAGCTTTGCTCTGACGAAGGGCCTCCATCTGCTGCTGAATTTCTATGGTCCGCTGGAGGAACTTATCCTGCTCAATCTCTCCACGGGCACGGACCACAACCAAGTCATCCAGCTGTTGTTGGAGCAACTGAATAGAATCATCTTTCGCTTTCATCAAATCTGCTCGACGATCTGCGTCTGGCTTGTAGCAAGCATCCAGCATTTTGCAGGTCTGGAGGACGATTTCTCTTTGGTCTCCCCATACCCTCTCAAATATTTTGGAGGCCATCAGTTCCAGTTTGCTTTGTCCAACTGGCTTGATCTCACAGATAGGTGTTGGATTGCCTTGTTCATTCTGAAGGCGGATGCGAGGGGTATCATGGTGTCGCTTGCATTCATATCCATAGATAGGCTTTCCTGCATTATTGGTTCTCCAACGATGTCGAAGCATGGGAGAACCACAACGACACCTCATTTTTCTGCCCCACACATTCTGAGCCTGCTGAATACCAAAACTCCGTGTACGGCCTTTCTCATCAGTCAGCCGTTTGGTCCTACTGCGACGAATGGCATTACACCGCTCGTACTGTTCCTCCGAGATAATCTGAGGGAAGCCACCTTTTACATAGACAAACTCGCTCTCGTCACGCTTGATTCTCTTTTGCTCCAAATAGTTATTGGAATAGGACTGACAGTAAACTGTGTACCCCAGATAGTTTTTTCGCTTGATGATCTTTGATACTTTTCCGGCATCCCACTTGACCTTACCTACTCCGTTTTTGCGTCCAAGGCGGGTTAGCTCTTTTGCTACTAAGGTTTCTCCCATGCCGGAATCATAGAGGTCAAAAATCATTTTTACAGTTTCCGCCTGATCGGGATCAATTTCAAACTGCTTGGTGAGTTTGTTCCTGGTATATCCGAAAATGTTCCCGTTTCCATAGAGGACTCCTTTTTCGCGGCTGACCCGTTGTCCTGCAAGAGAGCGTTCACTGATTTTGCGGCTCTCTTCCTGTGCCATAGTAGCCATAATGGTCAGCCGCAACTCGCCATCACCGTCAAGAGTCCAAATGTTATCATTCACAAAATAGACTTCAATCCCTATGGCGGCGAGTTGGCGAACACAGACCAATGCATCTACCGTATTTCTGGCAAAGCGGCAGACCTCGCGAGTGACAATCAAATCGAATTTTTGCTGTTTGGCATCCTCCATCATCCGCATAAAGGCATCCCGCTTATAGACCTGAGTTCCGGTAATGCCTTGGTCGATGTAGCGGTTGATAACATTCCATTGAGGATGAAATCGAGCAACATCATCATACCACTGCATCTGATTTTGCAAGGCTTTGACCTGGGCCTCGTGTTCTGTTGAGGCACGGCCATATATGACTGCCCGACAGGGTTTGTCCCGAAAAGATCGAGATAATGAGTACGGAGACATATTGTACATAGCATCTTCCTCCTTTAGTGTTCCTGATTTCTTCTGACAAAACGAGAATACTCAAAAAATCTTTAATCTGCAATGATATGGACACTGGGCTGACATCCTTGACAACCCAGCGCAAAAAAACTACTTGTTCTGATAGGTTCGTTTCACATTAAAATAGGTTGCTTCGTTGATAAGTCCCTTCTTGTAGAGCATATCAATCAGCTTTAAGCACACATAAGTGCGGTCAATAATTGTTTCATTCATGGCTCATATCCTCCGGTAAGTGATGCTGTTGTGGTAATGCTGCAAGCCGGATCTTTTGAAGTGTCAACGCCGTAAGGCTGGATAATGTATAGTATTCGACGGGGCTGAGCGCAGACGCCTTGTTGTCTGCCGCGCGAGCTGCCATTGTATCAATACTGCGGCGAAGTTTAGCCAATTCATCAATCAGAGCTACATAGTCTGCTGGAGGGAGTTCAACAGGACGAACTCCTTTAATTAAACTGCGGATATATGCGCCTCTGGATGACGCACCTACACGACGAACTTGATTATCCAGATCCGCCAAATCATCTTCCGTGAATCGTACATAGGCTATTTGGGTTGCACAGACATCTTTCTTGTTCATAACCTCGCCTCATTTCCTGAATGGTGGCGTGTCGATTTACGAGGAGTAATGATATAGTCATACCCATTGCGGACCCCACAATAAGTACAGGTATCTTTTACAAGTTGATAGCGATCCACACGCTGAATCCTTATGGTTGGCACATTATAAAAAGCATTGGCACAAGTTGCACACAGGCAAATCATCTGCGGCCTCTGTTGCCGATTTTCAGTTTCTTGTTTCATGGCCTGTTCGCTCCTATTACTGTTAATTTAGAGACTGAGGGACCCAATGCCCTTCCCTGGCATTTGTGCCTCTCACTTGTAGGCCACGGCAGAGGCCGTTTGTTGCACAGATTACGAAATTTAATTCAAAAAGTAGCATAGCCCTGCCAAAATGGCAGGGCTATGCTTTCGATGGTTTGTTGCTTAAGGATTATAGTGCATCATGGCATCCTGTATCTTCTTAATTTTTCTGCATATTGAGGACCGATTGACCCCTTGCTTACGAGCAATTTCTGCGGCAGAAAAACCCTCACACAAAAGGCGAGCAATTTGTTCCAGGTCTTTGGGAAGTGAAGTGAGAAAATCTTCTACTTCCAATTCAAGCTGCACGCGTTCCATATCATCACCTGTATAGTACCCTCCCATTCCTTCAGGGTCCTGAGCATCCAAAGAACAGTGACGGCGTGTTTGTGTGTGTTGATTATTGTATTCCAAGCGATCCAGTTCTCGCAATTCGGCAATCCAAGCTCCATTGACACAGGAAGTATCGTCTGCTCCTAAAACCAGCGTAGAACGCGATCCATCTGCAAAGTAGTAGACATAGGTATCGTGTCTTTGGGGAGAGTTCGTATGAACCACATCTTGATTGATAGTTCCTAATTCTTGGCGATGTGTTTTATAACGAGCTTGTGAGCACTCGGTAATAACTCTTTCGTTGTGACCATCAACATTTTCGGTTGTCTCAATAAAAAAGCGCCCAGTAAAGCAACCGTTGCGGCGTGCCTTACTGAACGCTGAAAAACTGATTTCCTCCCATTCCTGTGGGCTGTTATTTTTCCAAATGAATACTCTTGTCATATCCTTTCCTCCGTTCAAATTCTTGGTAGTCAGTGAATTTGAACGGTGTCATGGATATTTTGCTATGTACGCCTCCCAGCGCATACCGGCCTCCTAATACCGGGCAAAGAAAAAGGCCGGAAGTGTTTTCACCTCCAGCCATGTTCCTGCCGCCATATTACAGCAGGAATGAAAAAAGCCCGGTTAATGCCGGGCCTTATGTAGAAAAGTATTCAATTTAGCGCATTCCTGCCACTATACCAAGTATAGCAGGTCGGAAGTCGGAAGGGAGTAGGGATTAGGTCGGGGATTTGTCGGAATTTAGTCGGGATTTAGTCGGGGCAGTTCCTCTAGGACTTCTGGAATAGAATATCCAAACAAGCAAACAGAAAATAAATAGATAGCTTCTCGTTTTCGGTCATAAAAGACACTGCGCTCTATATTTAGTTCTTCCAGCAATTCTTTCTCTGTACTGTTGAACCGATAGATGAATTGCTTAGTCAAAATTTCATAGTAAAGTTCTCCTCGATCCGGATACCGTTTCAGACGAAGGAGCGCACGGTCAATAATATTGACCAGCATTTGATTTTGAACAAGGCAGCACACTTTTTCTTCAAAGGCTTGTAGTTCAATATCTGGTGCAAAATTTTCAAGATAGCAGAGGCCAGACTCTATATCTTGTTCTCCCATAATCCAAGCAGTTTCTTGCAATTCTTCTGCCCGTTCACTCAGAACCCAGACTACATCCCGGTAAATCTTTAGAATCAGCCTGCTTCTATGAAACGCAGCGTCGCTGTTAAGCCCTAAAGCTGTTAGTCTGCTGTTACATTTTTGAATTGTTGTGCTTTCTTTCCTCATAGAATATTCCTCCTTGTTCGCAATATTGCGAACATATTAGGTACAAAATAGCATAGCGGAGGAGATAGAGAGAGGGGAGAACCTCTCTCTATTCCCGCTCTTTGGTTATATCAGGTTCCTGGATTTTAGACGAATCTGCATTGCTTGCTTGGAAACCTCAAAAATGTTTGCCATTTCAGCAATGAGCTGTTCATCTGTCCGACCCATTCTAAGTCGGTAAAAACATTTTTTGATCTGCGGTAAAGGCATCAGCAGAGCAGAAGCCAGAGTATCTGCCTGGCGCTCAATTATGCCATGACTTTCATCGGAAGAAACATTTCCGTTATAAGCAGCAACATCTCCAGTACCAGAGTACAACTTCTTATGTAGTACCCAATGAGCCAGCTCATGGGCACAGGTAAAACGGAGCCGCCCTAATTTTGACGGATCACAAAGCCGTTCATCAATTAAGATTGTACCGGCTCTTACTGCAATCATTCGATACTGTCTCTGTATCTGGTCATATAAAACAACGGCACCGTCATCGAAAATTGTTTCCCCTAATATCTTGGGGTTTTTTCTTAGTGTATGAAACTCCAGGATTAGATCAAACTTTGTCTCGATAATGGTTTCGATTGGCACAGGACATGGTTGCCCGGATAGCAGAGAGGGATCATATTCCATCAGGATTTTTCGCCCTACCGCCTCGATTGCTTCTGTACGGATTTGTGGAATTGACAAAGCTCTCCCCCCTATCGTTTACGCTCCTTTAGCATTTTCATAAATGTCTGCCATTCTTCATCGGTAGCGTCTACTTCTTTTGCCACACGCAAGGCTGCCCGAACAATATCTTTTTCCATGATATAGTCTGGCAAATCAGCAGATACTGTATTGCGTGATTTTGCAGCCAGATCCAAAAGCAACTCATGTTCTGATTTATCCAAATTCAGAAAGGCGGAGATGCGTTCTACAAAATCTCCATTGGGTGCAGGACGGCGGCTTTGTTCAATATCACACAGATAACCGTAAGCAATATTCAAATGCTTGGCTGTATCGCGTAAATTGAATTTGTGCGCCTTGCGTTTCTCGGCTATAAATGATCCAAAAGTTATATTGCCCACAGCATTCACCTCTCATTTGTTCGACGAACTGCGAACATCTTGCTTATATTGTATATCGAACATCTGTTCACTTCAAGGATAAAAATTTCATTTGAAAAGAGGTGTTAAAAATCAATAACACCTCTTTTGCGCTATATAAATTCCTGAGCGATTTGCTGCATTTCTGTAATGCACTCTTTTGGGGATAGAATTTTTATTTTTCCCTTAAATTTGAATATCCAGCCATAAAAAGTTCCACTGGGGTTCACTTCAATTTTTGCTGTGAAGTGCGCGTCATCATATCTCTCAACAGGGGCATCTTCTCCATAATGATCTATGATTACTCTCATCAATTCATTTTCACATAGAAGGGTTACTTCCTTCGATGACTCCGATGTAAACATATCAACCATTTTGTTTGTATAGGAGGCTACATCAAATCCCTCTATCGGTATAAAGCAAGTTTCAAGATTTTCTATGCTTGTTAGACGATCTACACGGAAGTGAGCAATTTTCTGATGCTTCAGAGAAAATCCAATCAGATAATAGTGGTCATTTTTCCATTCAAGCGCATAAGGATTTACGACATAATAATATCCATCGTGCTTTAAGATTTTCTTTTTTTCCTGAGTATATTCATAGTATTGGAACCGAATTTGCTGATGGTTTCCAATCGCTGTTTGGATATTATCAATGATATAGTAAACCTTTTCATTATGCGGTTTGACACGGCTGGATAAAGCAGCAAATTTTTGAAGCTGCTCTGCCTGATGTGTGCTGGCTAAACAGCATAATTTCTGCACCAGCTCCTCGGATTTCTTGGCAGAAATGATCTTCGAGGATGCTACTGCGTCTGTCAGCATTTTCAGTTCTGGATACTCAAACAGGCGGCTTCCCATAAAATATTGGTTTTGGGTACTCTTGACCACCACAATATCAATCCCTGCATCGATCAGCGCATTGGTATCTGCGTAAACAGTCTGCCGCACTGCCTGAATTCCTTTTCCATTCAGATGGGAAATGATTTCAGATACTGTGGCGGGATGGTTTTCATCGGTCCGCTCATAGAGAAACCGGAGTAATTCCAGTATCCGCATATTTGTTGAATTCTGCATACTTCACCTCCTCGATTCTTAAAATGGCCTATTTTGT
>OBZD01000487.1_pt1 | contig 22043 bp, 23 predicted proteins | sample 1501551 | NCBI WGS metagenome assembly OBZD01 (sample SAMEA2580221, study PRJEB22360) | human gut metagenome | biome: human gut; feature: human-associated habitat; material: faeces | place: Denmark | collected 2008/2010 | reverse complement strand
GTCACAGAATCCCCCATTCCTTCCTCCTTTCTTTCATACGCTGCAGATAACGTTCATAGTACCGGGGTTTGTTCGGACTGAAGGAGAGGGTCCGGCACCAGAAATCATTCTTTATGAGTGTCTTACATATTCGTCGCCAGGACGGGATATCCCGGCATCCCAGGTCATTCTCCTGTTCATCCGGTATATCATCCGGGAAGCCCCGCGTCTGATACCAGCGCAGGTAGACTGCAATTTTGTTACGGTAATGTTCTGCTGTTCTTTCCGGCATCACATCCAGCAGGAACATCGCGTAACTGCGCCAGGTATGATGAGCCGGCTTTGTGATACGCTTACGCAGGGCAAAATAGGCACCACTTTCATTGGCATACAGCGCCCCACTGACTGCTCCTGACACCCGCTCACACATCCGGCTCCACGTTTCCGGCTCCAGAACATGGTAAAGCCACAGTCCCTTACGCTGTTCCGGACCAAAAGGTTCACAGACACGCATGTTGCGTAACGGCACTCCGGCACGGTACATCAGGTCATACAGGGGATTGTAGATGGCACGGGTTCTGGCGTTATATATCCAGATATCACGGGCTTTCCAGTCATATAACGGATACATAGTGTAGTAAAACCCTTCGGGCGACGCCGTGGTCCAGGGTTTATCGTCGGCATATCGTAGTTTTCGCCGGGACACCAGTCCCATAAAGCGGTTGAGGGATTCATCCGCCCGGACACCGGTCAGCACTGCCACTCCACACCGGTTAGCGGCAAACCATGAAGAAAATGCCGGAACAAATTCCTCAAAGGTCATGGCATACCGGTAAAAGGGGAAATACGTCATATCCATAATAGCGTCTTCCGGTGGCTGGCGAACCCACATCACACCAGGTTCCCAGCATATCCACTCCGGCTGAAACTGTGATACACCGTTTACCGTGGTCAGGGGAAGCGCCACCCAGTAGAAGGTATCTGTCACATCCCGGTACATCTTCCGCATCTTCTGAATATGTGCAATGGTGCACTGGTACTGGGCTTCCCAGTCAATAAACAACACAGAGAAATGACGTTTTTTCCTGCGAGCCACATTCGCCGCCAGATGAAAAAGCACAGTGGAATCCTTGCCACCTGAAAAAGACAAGCATACTGACGGAAACGTGTCTAAAACCCACTCAATGCGGGCGGTTGCGGCACGTAGGACATTTTCTCCGGTAAACTTTTTTACTATAGCCATAATGATGCTAGTTGGATTTCATTCCATTCCTTAAGTATCCATCACATAAAATGAGGTTAAGATTAAAAAACTAATCAACATGTAAAGTCCATGTGGCAGAAGCTGTGTATGGACCTGCGCTGATCTTGCGTCCATCTTCTGAATCAAAGCAAAGGCCCCACTTTATATCCCTGGACCATATACTCCTCCCCGGGGATTTGCCCAATTTCCACGGAGTTATTCCATCAAAAGGAACAAATCCTGAATAATAGGAAGTTTTTTTTCCCCACCAGTGGCAACCTCCGGATGGGTCTATATACGTGTCCGCCCCCCCAGATGAAAACACCGCTTTGAGAGGTTTTTAGCAGAAATGGACCTGACTCAACATCCGTTAATCCATTAAAAGTAATATACGGAGTAATTGAATCGGGCGATTCGGACTCTATCGAGCAAAAAACACTTACTGAAGTTTCTGCAACCCCTGCGGCAGTAGCAATGCGACGGCAACCAGATTGACAATATCCCGGAACTTTTTCCATGAACAAAGAAACCTGCCCACCATTACTAATATCAGCCGAACATTTAGGCTCCAAACCTTGTTTTTTTATTGGAATGACTGGGGATTTATATCCGCTGGAATACCCATCAGGGTTTAAGATAAAGAAACCTTCCGGGAGAAAGAAATCTTTCCCGGGAACACCTTTTCCATTCCACACCATATATACCGCCGAATCCAATTTACCTGTTATCTGTTCATTCCGTTTTCCGGGTTTGAAACGTACCCCAAATAGGGAGGAGATGCCTAAGGCTCTCTCATATGGGTCGTAAATATGTCTCTGCCCCCTGGCATTAATACCCATATCGACATATACATTGTTATCCAGATTTATATATTCAGAAGCCCCCTCAGCAATATATACTAATACACTTTTATCGTCACTTAACCATCCCACTATCCCGGGAGGGAGATCGGTACATCCACTAAGTCTGTTACCCTCCGGCTGGTTGTAGCCCAATTTGAGCCCTATATCAGTTGATTTATTCGGGATATAGGTGCCATCAAACGCAAATGACGGCTTCATGATGAGGGTTGGGTGGCAAGGAGTAAGGATTATATGCCCAGCCCCTCCCCAGTTTCCTGATATTATATTTGCATGTGCAAAACTACTCCCCCCCCCAGGAAATGCCAAACCACATAAGAAGGGAAAGAACAGCAGATAATTTTTGTGAAAAAATCAAATTATACAGACGCCCTGCTTCTGAAATTTTATTGTCGAAAGTTAACATATAATTGCTCATTATACTAAAGCATAAAGTTATATGCTTTAGCGATACACGAATTCAAAAGTAACGGCGGCTGTTAATGTCCCTGCTTTCATATTTTTTACTGGTGTCCAGTTAGCTCTACCAGCTGAAACAGCTGCTTCTAAATAGACCCAAAGATGTGGGCTGTCGCCCACACCACATCAGATTTTATTTATAATCTGCGTTAAATACTATTGTAGCCTGTACATCCTGTGCTGATGGATGTACATTACCAGAGGCTATCGGTGATACCATAGATGCATTGAATACAATAGCTTGTCCTGACGCCTTTACCAGATCACTGGCGGACAACTGAATGGCATCTCCATTTTTTACCGGCAGTTGATTATGTTCAAGTTCTATACCAACAGTTTCTGTCCCTAAGTCGGCAAATAACTCTGGATGACCAGCCATTGGATTGCCATTCACATCTATATAATATGATTTATCTTTTTCTGTCCCACCCGTGCAATTTGACAAACCAATAGAAAATGACTTTGTCCCAACTTTAGTGTGAGCATCAACGAATGAAGTAGGCCTCCAAGCTCCTAAATCAATTGTGTTCCCTGTTAACCCCTGTGAATTGATCTCACAAGTTGCAGCCACGACGCGCCCTGTAATTTCTACGGACGTACTACTGGCCGCATTTGCGGAATAATTAACGCCCAGCGTCAACAGGAGGGAATATGCCAATAAATATTTTTGTGTCTATACATAACAACAAAGTAAAGTGATATTGTTATCAGGAGGTTTTTATTTTGCAGTTAAATATTAAATAAAACATCAACGACATATAACACTAACTGTAAAACCATGATTTCCAAAATGGAAACAATAAAAGTAATAAATTTTGGTTCTACACAGGAACCGCCGAAATTTCCGTTCAGGAGAGCATGAAAAACTCAGGGGCAGTAGCTATGCTGCCATCGCGGATAACGTCCCTCTACTCTGAGCGTCTATCATACAACCGGGATACCAACTGGCGAATTTGTCCTGTAGTTCGTTATTCAGGACTGCAGTTCTGGTCTGTAACAAATAATGCGCCCCTTTCTACTCCACTGCATCTGCTGCTTTTTGGCCGTTCGTCGGGCGATCACTTCGTTGATTGTTGACTCCACAAACGCTGTTGAAACCGGCTCACCATCCCGGCGCATTTCTCCGTAGTTTGGGATCATCATCTGATTATTACGGATGTAGGTATACATCTCATCCAGCTGTTTTTGCAGGGCTTTCAGGTTTGCATAGTTGAGTTCAGGGTCATCACAGTACATAACGCAATTGTTAATACGAACCAGTGCAGTGGCAACATTACCGTGCCAGAGGTATCGTTTACTGCTTTCCTGAAGCGATAACACCTTACTGCCCGTCGCTGGATCTGATGCCTGCAGTCCCTTTGCATACTGCATTAAAGGGGCCGCTTGGAAAGCGGAATCTATGGTCACTCCCGTTTTTGCAACACCGATTTTGACGATAAGTGGGCTTGCTTGAATCTATCCGGCGTCTGAATGGGATTTTATTCCCGCGCCTCGATGAGTTCCGCCCTGATGAACCTCAAGAAAATATACGGCTTCAAGAGCCTTTCCGTTTCACAGGTTCCTCAACAGGCCGGTGGGCCGTTCGTATCATCAATAATCAGTATAGTATCCGCAAAACCAGATGAGTGATTGTTTAAACTGATATAACTCTCACTATGCTTCGTAAGTTTGCTGCCGTGTTGTTAGTGCCCAGGCTATTCTGACCAGCTTGTTTGCCAGAGCGCAAGTCACGACAAAGTTACTTTTCCGGCACAGTAACTCCCGGACCCAGTCGGCCAACCTGCCTGACTGGTGTTCCAGTTTTTGTATAAATGTAATGAATGCATCCCACACAATTAAACACGGAGCAGTATGATGGTTAAAAGGGTGAAACTGGCAGGTGTGGAGCCTCGCAGATTTTCGGCATCATAGTGCCCAATACGGGATGCATAAAGCTCCCTCAGACTGGAGACTCCACAAATGAAATATACACCGGTTGGCGTTGATATCGCAAAACATGTCATTCAGATTCACTTCATCAATGAGCACACGGGTGAAGTGGTTGATAAACAGTTGCGTAGACAGGATTTTCTGACGTTCTTCGGCCACCGTGAGCCATGCATGATTGGTATGGAGGCCTGTGGAGGTTCTCAGCACTGGGCACGTGAACTGACAAAGCTTGGTCATAAAGTCCGGTTGTTACAGGCCCGCTTCGTTAAGGTATTCGTCATGGGCAATAAGAATGATGTGATGGATGCCCGGGCTATCTGGATGGCGGTTCAGCAGCCGGGTAAAGAAATCGCCGTAAAAACAGAAGAACAGCAGTCGGTACTGGTTCTGCACCGTTCCCGCATGCAACTGGTGAATTTCCGGACCGCACAAATTAATGCCCTGCACGGGACGTTACTGGAGTTTGGTGAATCCATCCACAAAGGCCGGGCAGCGATGGAACGGGAGTTCCCCGAAGCACTGGAACGGATGAAAGAGAGACTGCCACCGTATCTCATTATGGTTCTGGAAAACCAGTACAACCGACTGAATGAGTTGGACTCACTGATAGAGGATATTGAAAAACAGCTTACCAGCGTGGCGAGGCAGAATGAAACCTGTAAGCGGTTGCTGGATATTCCTGGCGTTGGACCACTTATTGCGACGGCAGCGGTGGCCACCATGGGGGAAGCATCAGCGTTTAAATCGGGGCGAGAGTTCGCCGCATATGTCGGTCTGGTTCCAAAACAAACCGGCTCCGGAGGTAAAGTACGCCTGCTGAGGATAAGCAAACGTGGTGACACTTATCTCAGGACATTATTTATCCACGGAGCAAGAGCGGTGGCATCAGTAGCTAAAGAGCCCGGCCCGTGGATAACCGAACTGAAAAAACGTCGTCCAGCCAGTGTGGCAATCGTCGCCATGGCAAACAAGCTGGCACGAACAGTATGGGCGATAACCGCCCATGGTCGTAAGTATGACAGGAACCATGTCAGTATCAGACCATATTAATCGCTGATACCGTTAAACAATGAACTCTTAACAAAAGGGTGAATGCTGAAAGGTTGCTATGGCGGCCAGTGTGATGACAAAGACAGGTAAGACCGGGACTCACTAAACCTGAAGAGTATTTTGGGCTTGAAGTCCGCCGTGAAAATAAGGGGTGAGTCGGCGAATTACATAGGGGCTCGCAGCATTACGGCTGCAATAAAGCCGGATATAAAGCTGCAACCTACCCATCATGTCAAAACAATGGATGCCTTGCAAACGGGATGCGTTCATATAAATACTCTGGCGCACTGAACCAGCAAGGTTCGTATCTTTTTGTTGCCTCGCTTGCTGATGCCCAACAATGTTGTCCGCCCCCCGTGCTGTATTGTCGAGGTACCAACCCTGTTGCGGCGGCAAAGTCTCGGCTACTGGCGCACTGCTTCCCGTTGCCAATCTCAGTTGAAATAGTACTTGCAGTTAGCGTTCCGACACAGGGAATACTCAGTAAACGCTGACCTACTTCATCTTCGTCCAGCTTTCGTTTCAACTGGGATTCCAGGTCTTTAATCTGCTCAACAAGATAGTGATAATGTTGTTGTAGTTTCAGTAATAACTGGCTGAGATAAAGAGGTAAATTATTGTCCTCAAGAATAGTGCTTAGCCGACTAATAACTGCAGAACCTCGTGGAACGCTGATACCAAATTCCAGCAAAAAAGCATGCATCTGATTAGTTGTTTTTACCCTATCCTGAACCAGGGATTCTCGAACATGATGCAGAGCCCGCATTGCCTGCTGAGATTCCGTTCGGGGTTGCACAAAACGCATTGATGGACGCGACGCTGCTTCACAGATGGCCTAGGCATCGACGAAATCATTTTTGTTGCTTTTAACGAATGGGCGGACAAATTGTGGTGATAGCAGCTTTGGGAAATGTCCCAAAATTGGGGCTGCGAACTATTTCCTGGACTGCTTTATCATTCCAGCCCGCATTGTTGGCGGTACATTTTGGGGCTGACGGCACCCAGCGATAATTTTATACGCCGCTCGTTATACCATCTGATGTAAGCATCCACTTGCTGCATGAACTTTTCTGGCGTGATGCCCGACCATTTACGCCCATAATACATTTCCGTTTTCAGTCTGCCGAAAAAGCCTTCGCATGCGGCATTATCAGGTGAACATCCTTTACGGGACATTGAGCGAATAAGACCTGCTGCATTCACTCTTTCCAGCCAGCCTGGCCAGCGATAATGCCCACCTCTGTCACTGTGTATCACCGGTCGTTCGCCAGCATTTAACGTTTCGACAGCGCTATCCAGCATAGTGTTGACCAGTTCAGCATCGGGGCGTGTACTGAGAGACCAGCTCACAACTTTTCCATCGAAGCAGTCCACCACCGGTGATAGCCAGACTTTACCTGCAGGGAGCTGGAACTCCGTGATATCTGTCAGCCATTTCTGATTAGGTTGCTCCGCCTTAAAATCTCTGGCGATAAGGTTATCCGGAGCCGGTCCGATTTCTCCGCAATATGAGCTGTAGCGGCGACGACGGTTACGGCTGACGACAAGCTGTTCCTCCACCATAAGTCTGCGTACAACCTTTTCTGATAGCCGAACCCCCTCATGCCTGAGCATCGCATGCAGGTGGCGATAGCCATAACACTGGTAATTACTGTTAAAGATATCTGTCAGCATCGTACGTATCGTGGCGTATTTATCACCGGCTTTCAGTGCAGCCCGGTGATAAAAATAACTGCTACGGGCAAGGCTCAGAACATGCAGTAATTCTGTCAGGGGATATGTTTGTCTCAGGGCATCAGCGATCTTTGTTTTTTCTCTGTTGTTCAGGTGACTGATACTGATGCCCGGGTCTTTTTTTATGATTTCCTCCGCCTTTTTCAGAATATCCAGCTCCATCTGCCGGCGGCGTATTTCCTGATTCAGTCGGGCGACTTCCTCCCGCAACGCATCGCGTTCTGCCTCCAGGGAAGGTTCGTTATGTTTACGCATAGTCTGGTAAGCACTGTTGCCGATAATTTCATCTTTCCATTTATACAATACCGCACGACTGACACCAATACGCCTGGCGATTTCACTGGCTGATACTTGTCGTGTACAGAGTGCCATGACAGCCTGACGTTTGACTTCTGGTTCAAAGGGCGCAACCGGGGTGGCCTTACTGGTAAATATACGTCGTCTGTCGGGATAAAGTTCATTAACCCAGCGAGCGAGCACATCAGTGCAGGGATAACCCAGGGCTCTGCTGGTAAACGCCAGGCAGCAGCCGTGGTTAAGATAATGTTCAACGGCAACCTGTTTTTGCTCATCGGAGTAACGGTGCTTATGACGAATGGATTCTTTTGCGCCACCACCTGCTTCCCATGAGCGGATCCAACGCCGCAGATTTCTTTTCGAAGGGTAGCCCAGTTCGCGTACGACGGGAGCCAGCTTCTTACCATATTTGAAATAAAGCTCAATGGCGCGGATTTTTTCTTCTTCAGTAAACATCTTTTATCTCCTGAGAGTCCAGGAAATAGTCCGCAGCCCCATTTTTACCGTCTTATATCACTGGCGCTGACACTACTGACTTTTGTCTCAGGGTGTCCCATTGATGCCATTGCAAAACGTAATTTCACAGGTGTCATTTTGTAAGGCCGTCCCCCTTTTCTTCCCCGGGCTCTTGCTGAAGCCAGACCAGCAACTGTGCGTTCTGCAATGAGTTCACGTTCAAATTCAGCCAGTGCTGCAAAAATACCAAATACAAGTTTACCGGCAGGTGTTGTCGTATCGATAGTTGCACCATGTCCCGTCAGTACCTTTAATCCGATCCCCCTTCCGGTCAGTGTATGCACAATATTGATTAAATGACGCAGATCTCGTCCAAGACGATCCAGTTTCCATACAAGTAGTGTGTCTCCAGAACGTAAAGCTTTCAAACAGGCAGAGAGTCCGGGGCGTTCTTCCTGTTTGCCTGATACCCGGTCCTCATAAATATGAGTCACCTCAACCCCTGCACTGATTAATGCATCACGTTGTAAATCATTCGTTTGTGAACCATCTGCTTTTGAAACCCGCATATCCCCGATTAACATGTTACACCTGTCACATATACGACCGATTGAGTGACACTCACAGAAACAACGATTTCGACACTGAATTCGTCACATAACCCGTCACTTATTCAATGTCATGCAAAGCTGTCTGTGACTCGCTTTAGTGACGGAATTTTCTGGGATTCCGGCTTAGCCCCCCGGGCAGTGATTTTTCGCGCCAGACAGCTATTTCTTTGCTGTCCGGTTAACGGCGGTCTTACGTACAGGTTGCCGAACGCAAAATTTGTGCATTCCGGAAATTTCGGCGGTTGCGGCTTGGAACCCCTTTTATTGTTACAGGAGGCCTGGGCTTGTCTGCTACCGGTCCGGACGGGAGGGACACCGGGAATTTGAATCCGGTTAACTGAGCCGGACATACGGTAAATAAGGAATGCAGGCAGAACGGGAAGCACTGCAGGATGAGACAGTAGTCTGGAAGTACATCAAAATTGCAACAATAGTACGCTATTGCGTGACGTAGATTCGTGACGTATAGTTACTGCAGCTTATTTGTATATAACCACCATCAGGTACAAAATTATGTCTCCCGCACAAGCTAAACAAAAGCAGCATGAACGCTACGAAGCCGTAGCGGTGCAGGTTTTGCGTGGTCGTGCTGGTTACAAGCCTGCCGTGAAAAGCCGTTTCAGTAAGTCAGCCAATAGCAAATTCTCCCATACTATCGCTTTTGCCTGATCCTGAACTTTGAGGCACAATAAACCATCATTCGCTGATGGTTTTTTTATGCCAGTTCAAGACGTTATTCCCCCCTATGAGCAGATGTACCTGCTAAATCAGCAGTTGATCTGCAACGCTGACCAGCTCAAACATGCCGTTATCACTGTTGGCGGCCAGGCTGTGCAATACTGGATATCCTATTATCATGCACAATACGGCGACAGATTGCCTGATGAGCGTCTCACCACTTCTGTTGACTGCGACTACAGTGCCCGGAAAGATGATATTGCGGCTATAGCAAAAACGCTCAACGTGAAAACGTGGGAAAACAAAGACGGTCAGCCCCCATCCCTTGCGCAGTTTATGCTTATCGATCAGGACACACACGATATCAAACGGGATGATGGACGTTTATTTGCCGTACCGGATGCGCCTGACGAGCCAAATGTGGTGGATATTATCGATCGGCCCGGAGGCTTCGACCGTTCTGATTTTCTGGGGGAAAAGCTTTACCTGCATACTGCCCCGTTTTATGTAGAAGCAACCGGCCCCGGTATGCCTGAAATGAATGAAAAGGTAAGGGTGTTGAACCCTGTAGCCTGTATGCGATCGCGCTTTAGCAATCTGATTGCCTTGCGCCGTGATGCTGAAATTGAAATTGCGCGAATTAACGCGCTCAAGATTCCGTGTTATTTCTTTCTCATCGAACATTTTGATGAACAACCGTTCAAAGTTGCTCGAGGAATCTTTATGGATTTATGGCGGCTCGCGAATGACGAAAGTTGTCTGCGCCATCAGACTTTCTGGCATAGTTGGCAGGGGCCACTTCTTGAAGGGCAACAAAGTAACAACATCACTCTGATTGATGTATTGGAAGGCGTCCATGCATTCCTGGAAGGGCATCTTGATGACTTTGAAATACCTGAAGCCTTTGTCACCAAAGAATTACCGATAAAGCTCGCACAGTTGCGTGAACGCTGGGAGCGTTATGTGGTACTCAATGCTGAATGGGCAGCAAGAGGGCGCAGGGGATTTGAACGTAATTACCGTGATGATTAGCCTCCTTTGAGCTGAAAGATTTGCACATGTGCAAATGGGGGTTGAGGCTCAGTGGAACAATAACAGCCGTTAAGCGGTCATTTTAAATAGCCAAAAATCAACCAGCCAATTTACATCGTGAATCTGCGTTCTTGGCTATCTGTTTTGGGGGGGGCCAAGTTGGCTTTCCACTAATCTTGGCCGTTTGCGGAGCAAAAGACGTTGTTGATCTCAACAGATTGATTTACCTGTTATTGACCATTCAATTGAACCGCTTAACCGCCTTTTGAGTTCCAGTACTCCCCAAACCCCAATATCCAAACTGATTTCATACACGCTCGTTAGCGGCCCTGACGTCCCGCTAACGCGGAGATATGCCCTGACTGCGGGTAAACCCTTGTCGGGACCACTCCGACCGTAAGCGCTCCGTCTGTAACGTCTTGTGATGGTTGTCCTGTCTGGCAACAATCGCGTCCATCTATATTGATGGACACGAACGATGAATTTTCAGACAGCAAAAGATATCACCGGCTTTCGCTCTTATTTGCCAGACGCATTACGTCTAAGATTCGACGAGCAATTATCTGTCCGGGCTATCGCCCTGCAGTTAGGTCTCAGTCATTCCACCATTCATAATCTCTTTCAACGATTTAATGCCTCCGGTATTACCTGGCCATTACCTGAATCACTTTCAGTCGCCCAACTCGATGCCATACTTTATGCCAACAGAAAGAAGGAATTACCTGATGATCCTCAAATCAGCGAAAGGTCAGGGTATTTCCGTGACAGCAACCGTGTTATCCGGTAGCGCCACATGCTCATCACCTTACGGGCGTATGAAGGTTTTTCCAGGTGTGACCCGGCGTCACTCCTCCGGCTGTGGTCGACAGGTGAATGTGCGGATGCCACTGCTGGTCACGACCCCATGTGTGGATCACCGTGAATATCCCCGGCTCCACATCTGCCTGATGGCAGATTTCCAGTATCACATCCGCTGCAATGCGGCTCATCTCTGCCAGTAACCACCGGTTGTGGAACACCAGGGACCAGTACTGGCAGGGAAGTGTGAACACAATATGCTGCCACGGACAGTCGGGAACCAGACTCAGCAGATACTGTATCCACTGTGCGCCAGCCTTCACCCTGCAGTGCGGGCAGGAGCGGCTTTTACACCGGAAGCAGACCTTTTTTGTATGGCAACAGTCCGGTGATGAACAACACCACTGCGTGTAGTCCATCAGTGTGGTCCCGCAGGCCATGATTTTTGTCACTGATTCAATTACCACCGGACGGACTGCCCCTTCCGGTTGTTTCTCCAGCCAGTTAAGCCAGCGGTTTCTCTGCTGAAAAATATCGGCAAAACGGGGAGGCATCAGAAGGGCGGGGCGACTCCGTCCGGCCAGTGAAGCGTGCCACACTCCGGGCAGTACATACCGCCGGCGCTGATACCGGCAAGAATGGTCGCAAATTCCCGCTCCGTGCAGCGGGCGATTTCCGGATACCCTTCGTCATCAACACGTACAAACCAGAAGACCAGCTTTTTGTTTCCCGCATCCACAAAGAACGGAATATTCAGGTCTGCGCAGCATTCAACGGCATCGTCAAAACTATCAAAGCGCAGAACTTCTGCGTCTTCTTCGTCAAAAAAATCATCTTCGTGAAGCTTCACGACATAGCGGGGAAGTTTGCTTCTTTGAGAGGTGGGTTTACGTTTACGGGGTTTAGCTGAACGGGCCATATAACCACCTGAAAGACAATGACATTGCCTGTTTTTATAACGGTAATTGCAGACCATGACAAGCCGCAGCCGTCAGGCTGCCTACTCGAGCTATGTACAGCTATGTACTGAATCAGTGGGATGCACTCTGTTATTACAGTGATGACGGTCTGGCGGAGGCGGATAATAATGCTGCGGAAAGAGCGCTTCGTGCAGTCTGTCTCGGGAAGAAAAACTTTATGTTTTTCGGCAGCGATCACGGCGGCGAGCGTGGTGCACTGTTGTACGGGCTGATCGGCACCTGCCGGTTGAATGGTATCGATCCGGAAGAGTATCTGCGCCATATCCTGAGCGTACTGCCGGAATGGCCTTCCAACCGAGTTGACGAACTCCTGCCATGGAACGTAGTACTCACTAATAAATAAGCGTCAATACGGTGCTCCGTTGACGCTTACTAAAAATCCTTACAAATTGGATAATAAAGAATTAACGGAATTTATTACGCAATCAGGGATATCGGAGGGCGTTCGGGGGTCGCCAGGGGTACCCGCAGGATTTGTTCTGAACTCAGCGCGAACGTCGCCCGCATGACTGCAAAGCAGTCAGCGTGAATAGTTTGTTAAGATCGTGGGAATGATCGGCGTTGAGGTGATACACATTACCGTGCGAGTGGAACTCTAACTGGAAGGGCTCCGTTTGGACAACGGAGCCCTATCTACGAATGTGTCACTCCAGCCTACTTACAGGCTCCATTAATGCAGCCACCGACATGCCACATTACGGCATATTCAATGATGGGGTAAAGACCAGATTTATCTGCCCCTGATATTGTCCCATAGCCTGGCGAACCGGATTGAACGATTGCAGCTTAAGTGTCAACGGCCACTGAACACAAGGAACCACCTTCCCTCCAGTAGCCATTGTTCCTGCGATGGGAACTTTATCCATGCCGGTAAAGACTTTTGACAGACCCGGTGTCCATACCGTTTTATCCCCATTAGTTCCCGGAGTACCGGCAGATACGGTGTAATAAAGGGGATGCGCATCCGGTTTTGTAACATTTTTTAAGGCAAACAAATCCCCTCTGGCAGCCCCGCTGATGTCATCCAGCCGCAGTTCGTATCGACTGCTATCACCAGCCCCGGTCCCATCAAATAAACAGGTATCCACCGTGACAGGTTCTGAATGCCCCGTCATGGTAACAGGCAGTTTTACTGTGGGATTCGGAATAGATATACTGGCCTCACTTCGTACGTTTAGCCTAATGTCTGTTACAACCTCTCCGAATACCTGCCCCAATAACATCGTTTTTAACTGCATCTGTGCAACCCATACGCCCCCGTAGGGCAACTTCCTTAGCTCGGTTTCAGTCAGGTTTGTGTCAAATACTATTGAGCCCCCATTACAAAGCCCCCAGATACCCGTAAATCCATCGCCGGATCTGCCGGAGCATGCTGTCCACCATTTCCCCGTAACGGTAAGGTCCACAGTAGCTTTAGTTTTTAAGTTGGTAAACCTGAGCGTCACATTAGAACCAGTTGTGCCATAATCCCCCCGAGACTCAGTGGGGCAGGCACCCAATGACGTATCGCTCTTGGAGTTACATGTTAAATACATATAAACGTTGTCCCCCCCAAAACGCACATCTTTCCACACCGGTACTGACCTGGGGTGGATTAAATCAATGGTAGTCTCTACCTGATAGTTGCGAGACCAGTCACCGTCACCAGCCTTCGCCGAGGACGGGGATAATAAAACGCCCATTGTTATCACTAAAAGAAAAAATATTCTTTTGCCAACATGATTTGTCATCTTCGTCTTCCCGTCATACTCCGTGAAACCCAAAGTCGCATGACTCATCCCGGAGACCCGCCCGGTCGGAAATAATATGGCAATGACCCCAAACCGGGCAGTCTCTGTCAGGACTGCGATGTCGCCACAGCTTGCTTACCTGGCGACATCGCCAGCAGTAACGATGTCCTGCGACTCTTCCGAACATTTTGTGGCAGAGAGGTCACCGCTGTCTCAGCACATGAGACCGTGCCAATATGGCGGATATTGTTAAATCCCTCAGTAAAATGTACCGGACAGGTATATATAACCCCCTGATTCAATGCATAAATCGTTTCAGGCGGATGAGAAAACTCGACAACAAAATCACCATTGGAGTTGGCGTCCGGAACACTGGCATTTAATATGCTCCCCCCTGACAGCGGCGTGCCGTTGCTGCGAACCAAACGCCCGGTGTAAATGTACGTTGCCTCACTATACAATCTGGTTAGTTTTACATGCCCGGGCAGCAGAAATAACTCATTGTGTCCTCCTCCTTGTGTTAACTGTCCGTTCGCCCCCTTTTGCGCAACGTTGTCTATATCGACTGCATTGCTGGCATATTGTGTTAACGGTAAAAAGACGCGTTCTGACTGGGCTAAACGTATGGTTCGCCCGGAGCTACCGCTAACCTCAGCAATATCCCCTTGGACCCCGGCATCATTATCTACACGGGTATCAACAACCATCCCTGATAATCGGGAAGCATCGCCTTTTCCCTCCCCCCAAAAAAATCCATTTCTGGTTATCGCAAAATTTGAACCATACTGCCCACTGACGGTTTTTTGCGACTCGCCATGGTAGTGATCGAGAGAGAAAGTCAGGCCGGCAGCACCGGCATGACCAATCCACTCACCATCCACCCTGCCATTTTGTTGTTTATCCCCTTGTGACACTGACACGCCAAAATTCTTCCATGTATCCCCCTCCTGCTCCCAGCGTTGACTCAATTCCATACTGTTGCTCTGGTGGGGGGTTGCCGCATTTATCTGCAAACTGGTATCACTACTCATTCCATTTGAGCCTGATGGCGCCTGGTAACGCGATAATGTGAGGGAGAAAAAAACCGATTTAGCATTTTGGTTACGCGCGAATCGCTCGGATACCCCCATGCGCGGCATAATATTAATGTCATCATAGTGTGCACTATACCCCAGTGATAACATGATATCGGTAGCTGACCATCCCCTTTCCGAGGTGTTATGTTTCCAATCCAACGCCTCAGTTGAAGCATTGCCATAAAAGGGCTGAGACCAGTTATAATAACGTAATGCATTTTGGCTGCGGGTAAGCCCGAGCGACCCGAACCACCGCCCCTCAGAGACATCAAACGTCGCGCTTTCACTGCGATAACGGCTATCAAGGTTGTCACTGCCCATGTATGACTGGTAGTGAGACAGTGACAGTGATGTATTTCCCGCAGCCCATGTTGTCTGTACTTGCCCTGCAACGAGATGGTCCTTTTTTGTCAGCATGCCGCCATCAAGTTCAATGTATCCACTGAAAACAGGAATACGCCAGCTAATATCGTTTTCCATGAGATAATTTTTATCATGGTATTGAGCAGCCTCCGTCCAGGTAATACCTGGGTGTAATTCATGACGAACCCCGGCAGCTATCTCAGTACGAGAATGGTTCTTATTGTTTCGGGTGTAAAGGGGTTGAATGCCTGAATCAGCTTCCCCACCCTGTAAAAACCACCGCGTGGTATGCGAAACACCATCATCGCCAGTATTGCGAAAATACTGTGTCATCACTCGGGACAACTGGCCATTATGGTAGATTTTCAACGTCACAGGATAGGCACCCGCAGGAAACCCCTGGGTATCTAACCTGCGAACGCCAGCCTCCTCATAGCGCGTTCCTAATAAGCGTGTTCCTTTATAAATATCAATTCGTGCCGCTTCTGTCAGTATTACCGTAAGTGGAGAAGCACCGCTCTCGTGTGCGGTATTTAAATATGCATCCGTAGAGCCAACACGAATACCTGTAATACGAGGAACGGGCAGCAAAGAAAGAGGAAAATCACCGCCATTAGTATCGTTCAACCCGGTACTATTCATATGTCCGCCCTGCACATATGTCATGTTAGACAAATCACGACGGTAAAATAAATTCTCTGTACGAAAGGATGAATAGCCCTCAGCACGCAAGGTGTTATTTTTAGCAAAATCCCAGTCACCCATTACATACCCTTTATCCCCCGTACCTAAAGCCCAGTGACCGTTCCCCCCCACACTCTCCTCTTGTGCGCCATGGCTGAGAGATATCGACTGCTGACTGATAAAAGCAGTCGATACATTATTTCGGCTTTCAGTAAAATACGTATGCTTAATATTTCCTTTTAAGGCCGGATTAATTAACAACACTACCGCCTGAGACTCTTCGTTATAGATACACCCCACATCTTCATTCACATCAGGAGTGTATTCACTATCATGCCTAGGCAATGGTTTCTTTAAAAAAGACAACACGACATTTTTATCTGAATCACTCATTCCTGAAAAGTAACTTTGCTTGATAACATCATCCGGTTTTAAAAAGGTTAACGTATCTGGGGTTATATGCACCTGTGCTACATCATAACTTTGCCCCTCTATTTGTACGGTCAGGAATTCATCCTGACCGAGAGCCAAAGTTTCAAATCCAGGGGGGACTGAGTTTGCCAGTGCTGATGATGCGGCAAAAAGAAACAGACCACACATCTTTTTGACGTAAACTTTCACTTTATTTCTCTCCCCCCCTGTATTTTAGTTAATAATGTTTAAGTATTAGTGCTTTGGGTCAAAGCAATATTCAGGCGCCCCTCATAATGACCCGCATCTAACGATCCAGGCTTTGTCTGTTTTATGATGAGATCCATCGGCTGAGTTTCACCATTATTGAACTGAGCTGCAGCAAAATGCTGCGACGCCGAACTCAGGGCTTTAGAACCCAGAAGTACCGTCATATCAACGGACTTATTTAAAACACTATCAGTAAGTTTTAACGGTTCCAGAATGGAAACATCAACACCATGAGCGGAATCATTGGTTGCAATCTTCACACTTTGTTTAGCTGCTTCGAGACCCTTTGCCGGACTATACTGTAACTGCATATCTGACAAATGATTAGAATCAGCAGATAACAGTGCCACAGACCCGGCAACCTCGGCAGACACATTAATGCTTGTCGTTGCAGTGGCGGGAGCGGTGGGAGCATCAGCCATTGCCATCAGTGGTGCTAAAAGCAACGGACACAAAAGAAATTTAAAATTGGACTTCATTATATTATTCCTTAAAAATAAAAAAGAATTTAAAACCATAAAGAATTAAAGAACAGAAAGAAGGTTAAAACTCCACCTTCGTATATTCCGGTGCTGAATTATTTTTCCGGGATTCTATGAGTAATGTGTTTCCTTTTCTTCCTCCTTCGATATTAAGGCGCTTTGCAGTGTTGGGATAAATGGCGTAATCCAAATGCTGCCAGTGACAATTTTCTGTGGCATGACAAAACCCGTATCGGGTAATAAAAATCCGGGTATTTCCGGTATTTGTCAGTAACCCTGTTACTGGATTAAACGAAAGCTGTGGCTGTGGTTTTTCTGGTTCATTATAAACAAGTGCCCCCCAGTGAATATTAATTGCTATTTTCGCATCGCTGCCTTTTGATGCCTCATCCTGGTCATTATCACCTACAGAGTATACATACACCCTCCAGACACCTTCTGTTGACGGAATACCATCCGATAACAAACGAACAACATGACTCCCTCCTGCAGGCAGGATAAACCGTTGTGGTGATGCAATTATCGCCCCGGCTTTATCAATTAAATCGACCTCTTTTTGTTCTGGTGAGCCTGGATTTTCAATTTTTTTGATATCAACTTTAATATATTGCGTTTCCTGTGAATCAGATAAGACCTTAATGCTGCTAACATATTGATTGTGGGTATCCAGAGAAACCATCATTGGGGATACCTGAATACCAGCCCATGAAGGGTGACACCCCATAAATAGTAATAAAAAACATCCTGCAGCCCCCCTGACAAATTGTTTTGTATTTTTGAATGCGAACATAAAAACCTCCCCGCACGAACAACTTGCCCTCTACCCTTCATTTTTGCAGGTGATTAAATACAAGTTGTCATCTAATTAATGTCTACCACCTCCATATCAGAGGCAATCTTGAGGTGTCTTTCTTTTAACTGAATGTGTTCCTAATGAACAAGACACCTTTCTTTTGCAAGTTCACTCCCGAACTCTATAACTACGCAATGAGAGTATTTAGCTTTGCATAATTCATTGCAAACATTTAAACCATATTCAAAATTGAGTACAGCACTAACGGAGCTGGAGACATGCTCGAACAATCTGATTACAGAATCAATGGTTATCGTTCAAACTGAACATTTAAAAATAAAATAGAATGATTTTTTTTAACCATAGTTATTACAACATTCATATTCTTTTCTAAGAAGAAAAATTAATCATTCAGATAAAACTCAATCAGTCATTTCGGTGGGTCGGAGGTTATCAATCAAAGGTTAAACAAAACATAAACAAAATAAGAGCCAAAAATTAGCCGCTTACTTTATAAACCTTAATGTTTTTTGACAGGCAATTATGATGCAGGGATTGATAGCGCATGACAATCAATAAACCAAAAATCAATTCAAAAAAACTTTCACAGCAGAAAACAAGAACAACAAAAACAATTTGAAATCAATGTGTTATTTTATTCCCTGGTGCGTAAAGAATTAATGACGGGATTACAGAGCAGGGTTAATACCTGTAGCTTGATTTAAAAAAAAAACAAAATTTCTACACAGTTTTGTTTTAATTTTTTGTTTTCAAACCACAATAATTGATTCTGTGGGTAATTATTTCTTGTGGTTGTATATATACGTTTACAGATGCAATGCAATTATGTATCCCCTGCGTTACAGAAAGGCTTCGTATAGATACAAGCTCCCCTCAAGCTCCCCTCAAGCTCCCCTCGAGTAGGCAGCCTGGCGGCTGCGGCTTGTCATGGCCTGAAATTACCGTTATAAAAACAAACAATATCATTGTCTTTCAGGTAGTTATATGGCCCGTTCAGCTAAACCCCGAAAACGAAAACCCGCCTCTCAAAGAAGCAAACTTCCCCGCTATGTCGTGAAGCTTCACGACGATGACTTCTTTGACGAAGAAGACGCAGAAGTTCTGCGCTTTGATAGTTTTGACGATGCCGTTGAGTGCTGCGCTGACCTGGGTATTCCGTTCTTTCTGGATGCAGGAAACAAAAAGCTGGTCTTCTGGTTTGTTCGTGTCGATGACGAAGGGTATCCGGAAATCGCCCGCTGCACGGAGCGGGAGTTTGCGACCATTCTTGCCGGTATCAGCGCCGGCGGCATGTACTGCCCGGAGTGTGGCACGGTTCACTGGCCGGACGGAGTCGCCCCGCCCTTCTGATGCTTCCCCGTTTTGCCGATATTTTTCAGCAGAGAAACCGCTGGCTTAACTGGCTGGAGAAACAACCGGAAGGGGCAGTCCGTCCGGTGGTAATTGAATCAGTGACAAAAATCATGGCCTGCGGGACCACACTGATGGACTACACGCAGTGGTGTTGTTCATCACCGGACTGTTGCCATACAAAAAAGGTCTGCTTCCGGTGTAAAAGCCGCTCCTGCCCGCACTGCAGGGTGAAGGCTGGCGCACAGTGGATACAGTATCTGCTGAGTCTGGTTCCCGACTGTCCGTGGCAGCATATTGTGTTCACACTTCCCTGCCAGTACTGGTCCCTGGTGTTCCACAACCGGTGGTTACTGGCAGAGATGAGCCGCATTGCAGCGGATGTGATACTGGAAATCTGCCATCAGGCAGATGTGGAGCCGGGGATATTCACGGTGATCCACACATGGGGTCGTGACCAGCAGTGGCATCCGCACATTCACCTGTCGACCACAGCCGGAGGAGTGACGCCGGGTCACACCTGGAAAAACCTTCATACGCCCGTAAGGTGATGAGCATGTGGCGCTACCGGATAACACGGTTGCTGTCACGGAAATACCCGGAGCTGGTGATACCGGATGCGCTGGCAGCAGAAGGAAGCGGCAGACGGGAATGGAATCGCTTCCTGGACAGTCATTACCGGCGTGGCTGGAATGTCAACGTATCCAGGGTGATGGATAACGCCACACACGTGGCGGTGTACTTCGGCTCTTACCTGAAAAAGCCACCGGTGCCGATGAGCCGTCTGGAGCACTATGCTGGCCAGGATGAAATTGGTCTGCGTTACAACAGTCACCGGACAAAACGGGAAGAATACCTGGTGATGAGTGGTGATGAGTTTATGGAAAGGTTCTCCTGGCATGTGGCGGATAAGGGGTTCCGTATGGTGAGGTACTACGGTTTCCTGAGTCCGGTGAAGCGCCGGTTACTGGAAGATGTTGTGTACGTCATAACGGAGACGGTGAGAAAGACGGCGATGCAAATCACCTGGAGAGGGATGTATCAGAGGTTACTGAAGATTGACCCGCTGAAGTGCGTGCTGTGCGGAAGTCAGATGCGGTTTACGGGGCTGAAGCGGGGCTACCGTCTGGCAGAGCTGGTCCTGATGCATGAGCCGCTGGCCCGGATGCGGTGGTGCGGCTGAGAGCCGCAGAGGGGAAGTTGCGTCCATTTTGAGGGAAACGGAGCAAAAAACCGCCATTCATACCCTGAATCAATCAGAGCCATCCAGTTTAATCGTCGGTTCCGTTCATATGGAGCAAAAGTGGTGTTGAAGAAACATCCGTTTTGTGGTGTTTTTTTAACCTTTTGGGGGTTTTAATTCCTATCGATGAACTGGACAGAATTACCTGAATGTCTAACGACGCGGGAATGAAACAAATTTTGAGGCTGACCGAAACAAAAAGGCCAGCCCCGGAGGACTGGTTGTTCAGTACAGGGCAATTACAGGTTTCTTGATGCCGCAGGCGTGAGCGTAGCGGGTCAGAGTGTCGATGCTGGCTTTAGTTATGTTGTTTTCCAGACGGGAAATAACCGGAGGTGTAACCCCCATGCGTTCAGCAACCTGCGCTTTTGTCAGGTTGCCATGCTTACGCCATTGTGAAAGCAACGCCCTGAGCTTCTCCTTGCGTTCTTCTTCCTGCCATGCAGCATGATATTCCTCGTCCTTCATCCACTCGTTATGCAGTTCTTTATGGCTTACCAGTTTCATTAAGTACCTCCGCTAACCGCTTTCTGGCGAGATCGATTTCTTTTGCTGGCGTTTTCTGAGACTTCTTGATGAAAACCCGGAGCATGATGATGGTATTGCCTTTGTGGTATACCCAGATGCCTCTGGCTATATCCGTCCCCATCGTGCGAATCTCAAAAATTCCATCGCCCAGGGGCTTTGTGTCCGGTTCCCGCAGTAATCGGGCGTCATACTCCAGTTTGCCGATGAGACGGTCAAACTTTACCCTGATTTTAACGGGTAATGCAGTGGCCTCTTCCTTGGCTTCCGGGTGATAAACGACGCTAAACATGTGACCTCCCATTCCAATTAATATTAACCTATAGGTTAATTACAGCCAAGATAAAATTAATCTGTAAGCTAATATGGATGGTAGTTGTCGCGGCTACCTGGTTACTACCCTTTCTGCATGAGGTTTCGTTTCACTGAGGGCAGAGATTATGCCGCGTCAGCGGCATGGAAGGCGGCACGCTGTGGTTACATATGATACCGGAGTAAAACCGCCGAAGCCCGGCGTAAGCCGGTACTGATTGATAGATTTCGCCTATCCCATTCCCACCCTGCTAAGCCATACCCGCTTTCAGCCATGAGAGAGCTTCTGTGCGCGGTCGGAGTGGTCCCGACGAGGGTTTACCCGAAGTCGGGGCGTATCTCCGCGTTAGCGGGCCGTGAGGGCCGCTTACGAGCGTGTATTCAGTACGTCCAGCCAGAAGACTGACAGCGATGATTTATAGTTACAACATTCATAATTAAAAGCGATGTTGTTCCCGCCCTTTGGGCGGGGGCGGCCTCGCTTTTCAGTTATGAGGGGGGGCTTTGTGGTTTCAGTTCTGCGCTGGACCGGGGTTTTTCCGGGGGCTGTTTTTGCATGTTGTAACTAAATTGGCTCCGGTCGGGGCCCGCCGCTTGCGGTGGGAGGTGCATATCTGTCTGTCCACAGGACAGGCAGTGAATAGGGTTTCTTTTTAAATTAATGTAATTTAGTAGTT